>Ga0210403_10001138_pt1 | contig 25807 bp, 17 predicted proteins | sample IncBWC19MmetaG_FD_150863 | JGI IMG/M metagenome (GOLD analysis project Ga0210403, IMG submission 150863) | Forest soil microbial communities from Barre Woods Harvard Forest LTER site, Petersham, Massachusetts, United States - Inc-BW-C-19-M | ecosystem: Environmental > Terrestrial > Soil >... | reverse complement strand
CATCAAGGATCCGGTCCTCGACAACAAGAACACGTCCGCCTACATCGAGGATTCGACCGACGGCATGGGGGCGAATCAGGGCATCGCGTCGCAATTGGGCGAGATCCAGAATTTTGAGAAGGAAGAGTACGCCATGTCCGTCGATCTACGCGCCAAGGAGACCCTCGGTGCGCTGGCGCAGATCGGCCAATACCTCGCCGGGATTCCCGGGCGCAAGATTCTGATCTGGGCTTCGGAATCGTTTCCGATCGCCATGGCCCCGGATCCGGACACAGGGAACAATCCCTTCGGGGGAGGCCGCGAGTACACCGAAGAAATCAGAAACGTGGGGAATTTGCTGACGGACGCTCAGGTGGCGGTGTACCCCATGGATGTACGCGGGGTCCAGGCGAACCAAACACTGGCAGCCTCGCAAAGCGTCAGCCGCCCACAATCCCAGATGACCGGACCCCAAATTGCCAAGCAGATCACCGAGGAAGACATCAACCTCCAGCAATCTCAGGGCACCATGCACGAGCTCGCGCAAGACACCGGCGGAAAAACGTGCGCGAGCACGAACGATCTTTCGGGTTGCGTCCTGACGGCACTGAAGGATAGCTCGACATACTATGAACTGTCCTTTTACCCGCAAGGCGTGAATTGGGACGGACGGTTCCACAAAATCACGCTGAAGACGACGCGGCCCGGAGTGAAGCTCAATTATCGCCGGGGATTTTATGCGCTCGATGCGTCTGCTCTGGCGAAAAAGCAACCGCCGGAGGAGCACATGCGTCAGGCATGCGCCGACCAGCTGCCTTCCACGAGCATCCCTCTAACCGTTCAGTCCGCGCCCACTGGCCAGCCCGGCGAGGCAGAGGGCCAGCTGCGATACATGCTGCGGATTTCCGTGGCGGGGCTGGCCTCCGCGCAAGACGGCGGCTCGTACAATTTCAATGTGCGGCTGGCCGACTGCGAATTTGCGCAGAAGGATACGGTGTTTCGATTCCACGAACGGGAGATGCCGAAAAACGTTTCCGGCGAAATCTTCAAGAGCTGGCAGGCGGGCGGAATTCCCTATCGCGTGGCATTGATGCCATCCGCCGACACGCGGCGAATTCGCTTTGTGGTTCTCGACGTTTCCTCGGGCCTGACTGGAGCGATCGACATCCCCGTGCGCGCCTCGGAAATCGCAAAGGCCGCGGCTCCGGCGGAGCCGCCCACGCCCGTCGTAACCACGCCGTATCTGGATTTGCCCGACAAAGTGAAGGGTTCGTCAGCGCCCAAGGTGGTTGCTTCCCTGACGTTCCATATGGGATCGAGCGCGTCCGGCACGCTCGACTGGAGCGGCGACGCGTTGAAATACCAGGCGGCCGGAGACATGCCATTGGAGAAATCCGCGGGTGGCTTTGCCGGTTACGCGTTTGGCGGGCGCTTTCATTGCCAGGACGGCCACTTCGTGCCGGTCGATTCGGGTGACGCCGAGCCGCTTGTACGCTTCACGTTTCACAACAACGGTGGGAAGCTGGTCGTCGTGGATTTGAAAGGCGAACAGCCGATGTACCTCGGGGATCTTCCGGTCGATTCGAGCGCACAGTCGCTCTTTGACCAAGTCTGGAAGTTGGCCCACTGTCAGGAGCCATGAGCATCAAGCCCACTGCAGCTGCCGTGATTGCTTGACTTCATCGATCAGCTGTAGCAAAAGGTTATGGTACCGCAGTTTTCCTCATCCCCAGGTCCTGCGCGGCTCGAGGACAAGACATGAATTCCAAGCAAAGGGCGATTTATCTACTTTTTGTGTTGAGCAGCATCCTGTTTTTGGCGGCGAGTTGGAACATGACGCAGTCTCCGGCATCGCGTGCCGCCCCTTAGTAGGGTCGGAGGCAAACGCCCATGCGGAGGATTTGGAAATCGGGATAGCCACGCTGGCGGCACGGGCAATTTGACGACTATGCCGTGCTTGCTTGCAGCTTCTGGAGTGCGGGACGGGGGCTCACGGCGTTCCACAAGCGCGCGATTGCGTATACGGCCAGGATGGTCATGAGCGGATCGATCGGATGCCGGTAGCGCAGCGCCGTGTGCGTAACGTAATAGGGAATCGGAAAAACGATCAGGCACAGCGCGACCGGCACGGAGTCCCATCCTGTTTCGTGCAGTGCCAGCACCAGACCCGCGAACGAGAGAACCGAAAACGCGGAACAAAGCCAAACGTCCTCGCGGCTGAGGCCGAGCGCCTTGACCCAGCCGTCGTTCCAGGAATCTTCCCGGGCCGACCACGTGTCCAGCACCCGGCCCCACGATTTTTTTAGGAATTCCCCCGGATTCTCCTTGATATACGCGACGGCCACCCGCTCCTTGCCCTTACCGTAGCGCGCCTCGCCCTGCATGATGAGCTGGAACCGCTCCGAGGCGCTGTAGATCGGGTGGATTTCCTTTTGATACGACCCGGGATGATTTCCGATCCACAGCTCGACGCCGAAATTCGATTTAACGAAGATCCAGCCGTCCGCCACGTAGTAGTTGCGAATCGTCCAGGGCAGAACGCTCAGGACGAACAGCACCGCAACCCGTGCATACAGCGCCGGAGAGAACGTCCCGGCCCGCCAGCGCTCAAAGATGAGCCACGCAAGAGCAAACGGAAGCAGACCGCACAGCGCTGGATTTACCAGCGCGGCCAAACCCCATAGCAGGCCGTAACCCGTCCATTGCAGCGGCGAGCTTGAATCGCGCAGCCGCAGCGTCGCGTCAATGGTCAGTGCCAAGACCAGCGCCGCCAGGCTTTGATCCCAAGCCCACTCGAGCGGCATCAGAATTGCGTACGGCAGGAAAACCCACGCCCACGCGGCCGTCAACCCCATCCTTTCGCCGAACAGCTTCTTGGCGATCGAGTGAATCGGCCAACAGGTCGCGGCGGCGAAAGCGCAATTCAGGGTCAGGCCCAGCAGAATCAGGCCCTCCGAGCTCACCCGGAAAGCCTTGTAGAAGGCGGCCCACAGAACCGGGTAGACCGGAGCAAGCCAGGCGGTTAGCGCCTCATATCCCGGGAAGGGGCCGAAGAATCCTTTTCCCTTCGCGAGCGAGAGAGCGACCATGCCTTCCTCGAGACCCACGGGCTCGAAGCCGGATTTTATGGCCTGGTTGTGCTGGCTGGCCCAGAGCAACCCCATGCGCAGGACGTACGCCGCAACGACCGCAAGCGTCGGAGCGCAAAGGATCGGCGAGAGTTTTCGGTTAGGTTGGTCGGCAGGCATCGTTGACGGTCAGACCCTTCGGGGATATTCCCGCAGTGTCCAGGGTAGCTTTCGATTCCGCCGATTGCCAGACCGTCGGCGAGAGCATTTTCGTATTTGGCAGGATTAACGAACCGGACACAACGGCTGCCAAAGCACCGCGAACCGAGGGCGAGATTCCTTGAAGTTTCTCTGTGGTCTCTGTGCCCTCTGTGGTGAATGGGTTCTTAGACCGTGGAAGCGGCAAAGGCTCTACCGCAGAGGACACAGAGGGCACGGAGACTTCTACTGGGTTAAGAGTGGTGTTCCTTCGGAGTGGAAACCGGCTTCAGCGAGGCGCGCCAGCAGCGCTCGCATATCTCGTCGGGGTAAACAAAATAGTTGGAGGATTTGCCGCACTTCTTGCATTCGAGCGGCACCGGCCGCGCAACGCCGCGCACATTCAGTCCGCGCGCCACGGCCTGCCTCTCGACCCACTTCACGAATTCCACGGCGACGTTCCGGTCCCGGTACTGTTCGGTTTCTTCCGCTGGGAGAAAGAACGGCCAGGGACGAAGCAGCAGCGCCAACCCCACCACGCCTGAGATCACAACGAGCGCCAAGAGCATTTGCGGATCCGCTCCGACTACGAGAGCCACAATTCCACATTAGCTTTGATGCGCCAGATTGTCGTGAGGGTTGTTGAAATTTCGATTCGAATTGGTTACGGGTGGCATGCGGGACACGCCGGTCACGGTCACGTTTCGAATCCCGCGTTCGAACCTGTGTCGGCTGAGGCGTCAATATGCCAACGCTACTGGCTTTCCCGATCGTCTCCCGCGCCGTTGCCCATCAGCTTGTTGTACTGCTCGTATTCGGAAGGCGACCAGATCATCTCGCGGACGTCGAAGCTGGAGGGCATCAGGTCAAATCTGAATTTATCCAGCGCCACCCAGGGCTTGGTGTACATCTTCGGGTCATCGATCGTCACCGTCAATTCCAGGCGATCGCGATCAACCCGGTGGAATCGCTCCTCAACGCGCAGGTCCGCGCTATGCGGGCGGCCCGCCCGATCGATCCAGGTGCGTTCGTCGGTGCCCGTCGTCTCGACCACCAGCGTGTAGTCGTCCAACCATTTGCCCACCGAATATCCGTACCACCGCGGCTCGGGATTCTTCGGCAATTCCCGCCCGTCGGTCCACACGACCCGCCACACTTTATTGAATTGATACAGAAGGACGATGCTCTCCGGCCGCTGCAGGATCTGGGTCGTCCTCAATTCATACAGGTCTTCGCGAGGCATTCCCTGGGGGTCGCCGTACTTGAAGACGGGATCGTTTGTCTCGCCGGGGAGCACGCTCCGCATTCCATTGCTCGGTTTGGTGAGCTTCAGTGCTTCGCGTCCCTCAGCCGTGTAGGGCGGCTGATGTTCCGGCTTGCCGTCTTCCGGCATATTCGTCGCGCCCAGCACGCCGATGCCGGTAATCCCGGTCCCTTCCCAAATTCCCGAGATGTCATGCTTCGGAGCTGGTGCGGATTTGCGATCCTGCGCGGGCGGGACGATCGGGCGGCCCCAACCATCGAGGCCAGGTTCTGTAGGCGCTGGCGACTTCGGTTTCTCCGTCTGGGAATTCGCGCAGGGCGCGAAGATCAACGCCGTCAGCAGAATTCCCGGGGCAACGAATCGCCTGAACATTTTGCAAACCCCTTTGCGTTCGCGTTTCCGTTCTTTGCAGCGGGCTTCACGGCTTCGGCGAATCTTCCGGCTTCACTTCCGTGGCGGGATTGACGCGGCCCGGAAGCCGCGTTCCATCCGCGAGAAGCACGTCGATGATGCGCCCGACCGGATTTCCGTTCTTCACCGGGAGCGCTGTGATGGTCACCTGGTCCCCCACCTTAAGGGACTTGTCGTTCCAACCGCTGCGGATCAGCGTGGACGGGTTTTCACTTTCGACGGTCCAGTGCGCAACGCGGCCGTTCTCGTCCGCCACATCGAGCTGAACCAGAATGTGCGGGTTGGACCACACCCAGCGCGTGACCGTCCCTTTGAGGGTGACCTTGCGATCCGTATCGTAGTTCGCGTATCCGTGGTGCGCGAAGAGCGGCGCGGCCGAGAGCGCGCACACCTGCAGCGCGAGAACGATCCCGAGCTTGTATCTCATGGCAATCCTCCAACATGCCCCGCGAATACGCAACGAGGTGTCAGTCCGTCTTGTGCGATTTAGGAAGGGCCCGAGCGATTCGAGCAAATAACATTTTAACCACCAACCGGATGCCAACGGTTATACACCGGAATGACTTTGGAGTGAACCCCAATTGGTGTTTCGAGAAAGGCGGGCGGCCGGCAAGGCGCCCTATAGGGCAATTGCGCGTTATTTCATTTCGCCGGTATTGTCGCTATTTCTTGCCGGACGGAGCGGCGACCACGTTTCCAACCTGCTTGTTGTATTCCTCGATGTCGATCGGCGAGCAGAGGAACTCCGCCATGTCGAAGTCCGCCGGCTGCAAGTGGAGAGGGAAATTCTTGAGGCCGAGCCACGGCTCGCTATAAAATTTTGGGTCGATGACTTTCACCGTCAGTTCCATGTTGTCATGGTCGATCCGGTGAAAAGTCTCCTCGACGCGCAAATCCTCGCTATGCGGGCGGCCGGCGTGATCGAGCCAGCTTCTCGGGTGCAGTCCCACCGTCTCCACCACGAACGTGTAGTCGTCCACCCATTTGCCGACCGAATATCCGTTCCACCGCGGTTCAGGGTCCTTGGGGAGTTCTCGTCCATCGGTCCAGATGGTGCGGAAATTTCCAAAATACTGATTTAGGTAGACCACCTGGTTTGCATTCTGCAGGAGCTCGATGGTCCTCAGTTCATAAAGCTCCATGCGCGGGAACCCGACCGGATCGCACTTGTCCATCGGATCGTTGGAAAGCGCGGCGGGAACTTGCCGAACACCGGGTCCAGAAGGCCTATTGGCCTTGAGCGCTTCGAGGCCCGCCGGCGTGTAGAGCAGCGGATGCATGATGCCCGTCTCGTCCGGCTGGCCGCCTTCGATGCCTTGCCCTCTGGGTTTGATCAGCGCCGGGTGTTCCAGAGCGCCGCTCGGCTGGCGCCCGCCGTCGGCCTCGGCCGCGTCCCACACGCCGGAGAGATCGCGCTTCGGCGCAGGGGCTGATTTTCTGCCGGCATACCACGGTTTGATCGGCGGGATGCTGTTCCATTTGTCCATCTGCGTTTGAGTTGAAGAAGGAGTCGACGAGGAACTAGACGAAGCGCTTTGCGCGCGCAGCGCGGATGGGAGAGCCAGCGCCGCAAGCAGCGCAACTACCGAGACCGCGAAGCGCTTGTGCATTTCCTAAACCCCTCCGCCACTTCCAAGGCGCTGTAGTCGCCAACCTTTACGGTTGGCCACCGTGGATTGATTCTCAGCGACTCCAGCCGTGCCCGCCACGAACGCTCGGCATGCCCGCCTCCAAGGCGGGCGCTACACGACCGTGCCGCGTCTACGGCTGGAACTGTTTCCCGTTAATCACGATGCGCCTGCGTGGCGCCGTGGGGCTGGAACTCCCCAAAAACGCGACCGGGTTTCCGTTCTTCGCCGGCATGGCGTCAATTTCGACTTCATCCCCGGGCTTGAACGTGTTCTTGGTCCAGCCGATCTGCATCATGGACACCGGATTTTGCGCCTCAACGATCCAATGCGCAATGTTGCCGTTATCGTCCTTGACGTCCACTTTCACGAACACGTGCGGATTCGTCCAAATATATTCGGTCACCGTACCCTTCACGATGTACGACTTCTCCGCGTCGTACGCCGCGTTTCCGTGATGCGCGGCGAGCGGAAGCGAAATCGCCAGAAGACTTACAATCGACAGCGAAATAGTGCTGATCTTTTTCATCATGGTTACAAGGGCGCTCCTTCTTCCTGCTTCACAGGACAACAGGCCGCCCCGAACGGATTTCCACCTGAAGACACCAATCATAGAATTTCCGGACGGATGACCCTGGTGCCCATTTATACACCGGAAATCTCTTTGAGTGAACCAAATTGAATCCACGGCGGTAAGTCAAAATCAAAATCCGCCGGCAGCAATTTGCTAGGGTGAGCGGGCCTACCCGCGGTCGCAGCCCTCTTGGGAGGGCTGCAGCAGCAGCTCCAATCCAAATGCCTTTCTGGATCGCCGGCGCGAATAGGCCCGTCATGTCTTGGCGCGGCCACCGAAACGTCTCTGACTACCGCACTTTCAGTCGACTGCGACCTGAGTGCGATCCTTCGCAGTTGAGGTCAGGGCGTGTTTGCGCAACCGTGTTTGGAGTTTGAGTACTCGAGCTGTACGGCGTAAGTCTTATCGTCTATGCGAAAGACGGAGGGATCGCCGAACGCGGGGAGCGTAATGAACACGCATTCGTCTCCGATCTCTTCCCCCTCGAGGCCGGTAACAGACGGCGTGCTGTTCCACCATCCGGTGCCATCGGGGTCGCTGACCGTTTCGAAGAATTCATGCGACAGCGTGTCGTTCGTTGAATCCACCAGTTGGCCGTTTGGAGTCCCCGGTGGGTCCGAACATCCGAAGACGTCCTGAAACGGTTCAACCGAGTAAAGCACATGGCCGATGTCCGTAAAATCCGCGCTGCCGTGGTATGCGCAAAAGGCGAAAGTATTTAAGTTGTCAGGCGAATAGCAGACCGTGAATGTCGAGTCAAAGCACTCGTCCTGACCGGGCGGGAGAAAAACGTGGTAGATGTGTCCGTATCCTGTCTCACCCGTCACGGAAGCCACGGAATGGACAAAAGCGATCACGTCATTATCGGTAAGCGGAACTGCGGGCGGGGCATAACTCACCCGAGCTCGCCTGCCGACCGTATAGCGGTTGTTTGCGGTAAGACCGGCATATTGGTCCAGCACGTGGACGAATTCGCTGGCGGTGAGATCGCGCAGAAAGCCTTCCGGATTGCCCCAACACTCTGAGATGGGGCAATGGCCGTTGGGCAGCAGGTAGACCGCGTGCGATTCGGCGGACTCGACCACCGCGCCGCCCTGGTAGACGACGTCAGCCGGGTAGCGGACAAAGGCTTGCGATGAAGGTGAAGCGGCTGACGCAGCGGTCCCGACATTTGCTGTGCTGCCTGCGCTTAACAATTCCGCTGGTCGCGACGCCGGCGCGGACGTCGGTGACGTTCGAGGAGGTGTTGCGTGACGCCTTACGTTTATTGCGTCACGCGCGGCGGCAGTGTCCCCCGAGGTCGGACGGACGCTCAACTCATTGGAGTCTTGCGCCCAAGCGGTGCTCAAGGAGAAGCCGACGAGAAGTCCGGTTACGGCCGCGATAGCCACCACCCGTTGGATGAGGCTGAGTGTGGACATGGGGTTGCTCCTTTTTTCGATTTGAATGTGGATCTGTTTTCGGGGGCGGCCCGATTGTACATTGTTCTACACTGTTGGCAAGCGTGGAGAAGTGGATTTCCGTTGACAGGTCTTACCCGGGCGGATGGCCCGCCCGTTCCAGTCCTCAATTTGGTTGTCGAGGCGCCTTGATCTGTTGGTCTGTATCCACCGAAAAGAGAACATAGTTTGAAAGCTCGTGGCGATTCAGAAATCGGTGCCCCCCAACATCAATGTAAAAGCTCACGCTTTCCGGCAACCAGAGCTGAAGTTTGCGTTTTGGGAAAGCAACTGCGCGGTAGTCGATGCTCATATGTTCGGTCTGGAGCCGGATTGGCTCGATGGCTTCCAGCAAATCGAAGTCGATGTGTTCAATCTGCGAGCTCTCCCGCGAAACCCACACGCGCCCCTTCAATTTGACGTCGTACCAATGATCGTTGTCAAAAACGGCTTGAAATCGAGGCTGCTTGTCCGGGCGCTGTTCAAAGCGCAGTTGCCAGGCCGGCTTGCCGTGCCACTGTCCCAGGCCTTCGCACGCCGTCTTGAAATCGTCGAAACGCAGGGGATGAAAGACCGCCGCGCCGACGGCGAGACCCACGGTCCGAATCGGAATCGGCGTTGGATTGATTTTGCCGGTCTCTTTCCTACTTTCCTCAAACCGCAAATCGCCGTCGTGAGACAAGGAAACCATTCCTAAATAATCGAAGGTATATTGCAGAGACCGAGACGCGCTTCCGTCTCTGCCGATTTCGGAGAAGTCGACAGCTTCGGTGGTGGTGAAGCGGTCCACGTTTTCCAATAACTCTTGCACGCGTTTACGCGCCCCCTTGAGGACCTGTTCGAGGGGGCACGAGACTCCGAGCGCGACGGGAGGAACGGCGGCATCGACGTTCGTTGGCGGCCATAGCACGGGTTTGTGCTGCTCGCCGCTGGATTTGACGGTTGGCGAATCATCAAAGTTCGAGACTGCCGCGACCGGCGCGTCGTCGGTCCTGTCTTTTGTCATCTGCGCTGGAGCGGGGCTCGCAGGCGGTGGGGGCGGAGCTAGCTGCGCAGCTGTCAGTTCGTCCTGTATTCGTTTTTGTTCAGCGCGAGCCTTGTCGGCCATCGGTCCTGTCGGAACCAGCCGAAGATAGTTGCTCAGATCTTCCAGCAGGCCGGGAGCGTCTCCGAGCTGGCTGTGAACGTTCGCAAGAACAAGGTAAAGCGACGCATTGTCAGGCTGCAATTTCGATGCCGCCAGAGCGCTTTGTTTGGCTTCGGCAGGGTTGTTCAAACCAAGCAAAGAGCGGGCCAATTCGGCATTCGCCTGCGAGGAGTTCGAATCCAGTTCGAGTGCCTTTCGCGCAAGCGGCTCGGCCTCGGTGAAACGCCGGCTATCGTTCAGTAGCGTCGCCAGCCAGGACAGTGCATCGGCATACTGCTCCCGGCTAAGCTCCACCGCTTTGCGCAACGCCGGTTCCGCGCCCGCGGTATTTCCCGTATGCAGGTACGCGATGCCGATCTGGGTGTATGCCTCGTAGTATTCCGGATAATCCCGAACGGCGCGTTCGAATTGTTTGACGCTTCCCTGGTAGTTGGATTTCTGATACATCAAGGCCAAACCCTTATCCATGGCATCGTGGGCGTTTCGCGGGATGGAAAGTTCCCGGGCGGACACCGAAGACGGCCCCGGGGTCGCAGTCGCGGTATTCGCAGTCGAGGTGCGGTGAAGTGCGACGGAAAGACCTAAGATCGATTGATGCACGTCCAATTGTTGAGTGTCGGTGTGGTATCCCGCCCACTCGACGATCAGGTCGTAATGTCCCTCTGAAAGATTGAGAAATTCAAAATTGCCCCCCTCGCGCGTAAGCATCGCTCCAATCGTTCCACCGTTGAATCCGCGAAGCTCGACCCGTACGCCGACGAGTTGGGCATGGTCCTCCGCATCCAGCACCTTGCCCCTGACGGAATACGTGAGGCCCGGGCCCTTATTCTGACCAGATCGAGGCGCGTTCTGCGCGGAGAGGGATGCGCAAAATAGGACGAGCACACTGATAAGGGCGGGCGCGCTGAAATATGTTAAGGCTGACAATGCCGCACCGTTCACCACCCTGTCGATTCCGGCAGTGTACTGCTGGGATCGTTTGAGGGCAACCTGTGGATTGGCTGTTGGAAGAAGGTTGGCTTGCCCGTTAAACTGGGAGCATCGGAGGGGTGGGAGAGCGGTTTAATCCGGCGGTCTTGAAAACCGTTGGGCCCGAGAGGGTCCCGGGGGTTCGAATCCCTCCCCCTCCGCCACTAGTTTTCGGATGCCACGAAATGAAGCGACCACGATGTTAGCCGCACGGGACGCGGGTTCTGAACGTATCGAATTTTCCACTTACAGTTGAACCGGCAGCTCGGTGCAAGACTCCAGCGGAGACATTTGTTCAGAATCCAAAACCGCCGTGTGACGTCCTGGTGACAATAGACGAGAGTGCGGGCGCGTCCGCATTGCCTGCAAGCGCATTGAAATTCGATTGTCATTGCCGATCGAGCGGATTCGTCGACAAGCAAATCGCCTCAACCGAGCGACTGAGCAGCTCATTATTGTAAGTTCACGCGCCGATTCTGGGCTCCACATCCGGGGATACGATTGCGTTTTGTGTCGGTAGTGGCCGGCTCCTCAGGTATTCCAACTCTTTCTCCAAGAGTTGAGGGCTATAGCAGACGTGAAGATACCAGCGCCCGAGTTTCCCCCAATTGTTTACGGCGGAGACCCAGCGTTGGCCCGCATCGTGTTTCGCCTTGTCCTGGTTGGCCTCCATGCCCTTGATTTCTAGCAGCAACGTCACGCCGTTGGACAGGTTCACCAGAAAATCGGGCAGGTAGTGATGCGGGATGCCATAGTAGTCATACGGAATCGACAATCCCAGATGGTCATTTTTCGCGTAGCACCTGAGCAGACCTTTTCTCGCCGCCGACTCCAGGCGGTACGTCGAGCTCTGCTCCCACTGTTGGGTGTCCGCGACAACTTGGTTGATATGGCTCATCGTCGTAGGAAAGCACGGCTTGGTTGTTTTGAAATCCACTTCTTCGGTCGTACCCATCGGCTTATAGCGATTCAGGATTGGCATCAGCGGCGACTCTCCCAGAGAATCGTCAGGAACGATTCCCGCGATTAACCGCTCAATAATGCGTTGCACGTAAGTCTGCAAACCGAGCTCTGATGGATGCTCGTTCTGGAAGTCAACTTTCTTCCGCACGTATTCATCCACAATTGAGTAAACCTGGGGGAACAGCTGGTGCTTTGACTGAAGCCTGAAAACGCGCGCCTTAGCATCCGTTCCTTACTCGGAAACGCTCGCGAGCGTCTCTACGATGAACTGGGCAATTCGGAACTCAATTGTTTGGATGTGGTTCTGTTTATAGTATTCCCTGCGTCTTGCTCCGCCAACGGAAGCACCAGCGAGGTACTCGCGGCATGCCCCTCTCTGTAACCAACTGTGGCCGTGAGAAATGTCGCAGTCGGCTCCTTCGAAGGTTCAACCAAGAGCCCTTTCATAGAATCGACATCGCACCGTATCAAATTCTTTTGCAGCGCAAAGGCGTAGCCCTCGACCACGGGGAACTTTATCTCGAACGCTTTCCGTTCTGGCAGAGCCCGGACGTGTTGCTTCGGCCTATCTTCAGTCGCTTTGGCAAGAACTGGCCGGCACTTAAACGGAATTACCGAAAATGGGATCCCGTAAACGTCAACGTATTCTTCCGTCAGGAGGCCCGTCTGTGAATCGGGCGTGTAGTCCATCCTACGAAGGCCGCGCCCGACGACCTGTTCACATAAAAGCTGGCTACCAAATGCACGAACTCCGAGGATGTGGGTTACGTTGTTTGCGTCCCAGCCTTCGGTCAACATGCCCACAGACACAACGCACCGAACGTGCTCGCCTGGCTGACCGACCTTGCCCACAGTCGCGACAATACGACGAATCTCTTGTGGGTTGAAATTTGTCGAAGCCAAGATCGATTTTGAGCGCTTGCAGCGTCGCGTTAGTCGGGCTGGGCCCTCCTTGGTCTGTGCAAAGGGGAACTACAATGCGCTTTCAGATTTCAGATGCTGGCTCTGCAGTAGGGGCTCGTATCACAATCAATTGATGTGCCCGCTTCCTTATATGGAGGCCTCATGCCGAAGAGCACAGCTTAGAGGTGAAACGCGGGAAAACTTGGGTACGACTGAGTGTGAATGTCGCAATTGCGCGGAACCGCCGGCACGGGCGTTGCACTGAATGTCACAAACCCGCAAGAGCCCATAGACGTTCAACCAGCGGGTCGCAGGCTGCTCATATCGAACATTTCGATGACAACCCCAAGTGTTCGCTCAGTGGTCGCTAGACCGAGGAGTTCCAATCTGGATGTGGTGTAGGCGTGCGGGGTCGTTAGGGTCCACAGAAGAGATCTACGGGGAGAGCTTCTGGAAAAGGCTACATGACCATACACCCCTACACATAGCAGGACGCCCGTCACTATATCCGAGCGCGCCGTGACCCAACAGGAATCGGTCGCGAGAAACTGAATTCTGCAACCTCCCCGAGCGGGGCCTCTGATCTCTCTCGCGAAGTGAGAGCGCCACCGATGGCGGATGCGGCATTCCTTTACGTGATCAGGGAATCTTTGCGCTGGGACCAGGCTCCATCCCGAATCACGAAAACTAGTTAGTCGCGGGATGCGACGGAGAGACTACACCATCTGTTGCGAATCGCCGCACGGATTCGGGTAATCGGGCTCAACGCACTTTATGGGCGCCGGCCTTCTTGGCTTTCAGAACATTTCCGGGAGCCTGAGTGACCGGTATGTTTTGGGCCGGTGCCAGCTCTTTCGATAGCTCTCCTTTGGCGACGGATTGGGCGATCATGTGCTCCGTGATGAGCTCTGTTTGGAAGCGGATGATGGTGTCGCGATCGGTGATGACGGATTGGGTGTTGTTCTGCGCCTTGTAGCCTGCGCCTCCGGGCTGTCCGGTAACGACGAAGGTACCTTCTCCCGACGCAGACCAGTTCGTCGAACCTTCGCAGGCGACCTTGCCATCGGCTACAAAGCCCTTGGTATGGCTGATCTGATGAGTCAGCGACTGCCCGATCACAAAGTGCGTATTAAAGGCGGCGAGATTGTATTTCTGGTCTGCTTCGATAAGCGCTTTCTCGTGAACACCGCCGGCCTGGCTCTGGTCGAGCGTGATGAGCATCGTAATGGTAGGATCGAGGGCCTGCTGCATGATGATGTTGTTGAGTTCATCATCATCAAATCCGAACATATTCAGATACAGGGAGATGGAGACGCGCGACAGGATGTATTTCAAAATCTCGTGGACGTCATCACGTCCCACGAAAAACAGGTGAACGTCCTTGCTGGCGTCGTTCGAGTAGACTTTCTCCTTCGTGAATTGGGCGAGATCGGTGAGAGTGAAGGTCTGTAGATTGGCTGCGGGATCGGCTATCACGTTGGCGGCACTCGGCTTCTTCGGCGATGCGTAGGCGGACTTGACGTCGGCGAGTGTCGCTTTCGTGGCTCGATGGGTACGTACATCTGCGGTTTCACTCAACTCCGGCGGCGGAATAGTCGGTTCAAAAGGTAGCTCTGTATCGTTGGCAGCTGGGATGTCGCGTGTGGAGGATTTTTGCAATTTACGAGTTGTCATGCCGCGTTCCTTTCTCTTTAGTGGTCAAGAATGTGGCGAGGCCAACCGACCGGCGTTCCAATAAAGGCACAAAAGGCCCCGACGTTCGCGAAAGCTACGGGTTCGGCGACCCAGCTCTCGCGAGTCGTACAAGGTCTTCAGTAATCTGGAATGCGACGATTATGTACCACTCGCCCACAATCCTCAGAACTTAATCAGCAAGCCCACCTGAACCGTATTCACTCGGCCGAATCGTGGTGGTGAAAATCCGTTCTTGTAAACAATGTTCGCCGCAAAATGTCCGGTCGGGTCAAGCGTCCAAGTGACATTCCCCTCGGCATAGCCCTGCCAGTTAGCTAGGGGAAGTAGCTTTAAAGTATTGTTAGGCGATTGCTGAACCGTATTTTCAGTTTCAATCAGATATCTACCCGTTGCTTTTACGTCGAACGTCACTGTGCCAATTTCCAGAAACGCGTGGGCTTGGGGGCGCGGTCGTACAATCGAGTATGCTGGGACTGCGATCTTCGCAGAGCCGGTCGTGGCCTTCTGTGTTGTGTCGACGAGAGCACCGCCTGCTTCAAGGCCGACGTGAAAATCCACACCGTACCCGATGAGCGCAGGCTTTATGTCTTCGAGTTGAACCTTAGCCTTCGCGTTCTTCGGATCCTGGTTCGCTGCTTGAAGCTTATCGATCGTGCGATATTTTCGGGGTTCGTAAAGGTTCTTAAAGTTGAATGTGAAATCCACTGTGCCAAGTAAATTGGCTCTATCAAATTCTTTGTCTGTTTCGTACGTTACACCGGCAGTCGTCAAGACGTATGCCAAAATCCCACCCCCTCGCGTTCCTCGCGAAGCAGTACCGCCTATATCAACCGTGTCGGTATATTTAATTCCGCTTAGCGTGCCGCTTCCGATATTTGCCTCAAGGTCGGGTGCGAGCTGCCACCCCCAAAACAAGGCACCAATAGGCGGCGCCACTTTCCCGTCGAATACCCACGCTGGCTTAGCTCCGACCCCGCCAGCGTAGTCAATCTTGAAGTAATAATAAGACGCATCCCTGGTGGACGGGGCCTGGGCCAGCTTTACTCGCGCGCTCGGGTCTATCTTAATCGCCTGACCTAAAATGCCGCTTAACCCCTCCACTGACATCGCAACTTGTTGGCGACCGGTAATGCCGTCGGTAAGTGTAATCTGCATTCTACCGAGGTCTCCGGGATCAGAAATGTCGCTCGTCGAAGCCTTCGCCGGCAGAAAGCCCGTCCGAGAATAATCGAACGAGGGTTTTTCATCTCCGCCAATATATTCGCGAACGACGAGCTCTAGACCACCGGGCTTGGGAGCCAGAAATGCGACATGCGATTTTAAGGTGAAAATTTTCTGATCCGTATCAAGGGGACTTAAGGCTATCGTCGCAGACGGCGAAGTGTCGACATCAACGGTCTTATCTTCGGAAGATGGCGTGCGATAAGCTAATCGATATTTCTTCCCTCCCTCCAGACCATCTGGTTTTGTTCCCGCATTCGCTTCCAATTTCAAGACAACCCAAGAGGCATCATCTGAAGAAAATCTCTCGGACGTTATCTTAAATGGAAGCGGTTGAATCGATGTCGAATTAAGCGAGAAGGCGGTGAACGCCAAAGCATTCGGATTAGGAGGAATCCCGTCAGCGCAGTAAAGCAGAATTAAATTGGGACCGGCAATTTTATATTCGGTAATTTGACCGCAGTTGGGTTCTGCATCAGCGGCCGCCGCCCGGGTTCCGCCAAAGCCAACCAGGGCGATCAAGATGTACACAGGGACAAGGGCCTTCTCAGCTTTGAATAGCGTTGGCCAGCTTTTCATAAGGCAGTCCTTCGAGTAAAAGCTCTACTGTTGCATCGCGTCGACAAGGTCAGCGAACGTCTTTATCCTGCCAGTCGAACCAAACGCGACGATGGGTGGAATTGTTTTTTGGGGAGGATGCGAAAACTCAACAGCGAGCAATCTGTTTAGGTCATAAATTCCTCCAGGGGAGTAGTCGTAATCGTGATTACCGCTCGTTCGAGTTCGACCCCAGATGGTTTCTAATTTGTCTCCGTCCGCAAGTGAGGTGTCTTGTGACCACGTCAGGACCACGCCTCTGACCCGGTCACCGACTGGTATAGTGAGCAAGCCCCTCGGGGCGGACGTTCTGAAATAGAGCAACAAGCACGTGATGATGAGAACAGTAATTATTGCCAGCAGAACGGCATTGGGTAAGCTAATCAGATAACGTCTATCGGCGGGCAGCACAGTTCCTCCCCCATGGACGCGGAATTGATATATCCGCAACGGGTCTGGATGGAAGAGATATATATACGTATTATAATCTTGACGTCAAATAAATAAATAGGTGGCAGTTGAAAAACTTATGCGGTTTTAGCTTCAAAAACTAACCTCGAATGCTAATAAATAGAAATCTTTGCCGACCCTCGGTGGGCGGCGCTATGGGACCCCTCTGGGCGCGAACGAATCGGGTCCTCTTGGTCTGTGTGAATAATTATTCAGCCGTGCAATTGGGGCGGGTTGGAGAATATTCAGCGTCGGACCAATCCGTTAGGTCATCGAACTGAACCTGCCAAGACCCGCGTCCGACGCGGGTTCTGAGACATGGATTGGCGGCTGCATCAACGCTGGTGACGCGGGAGTGACGCCGGACATGGGTGTAGAGGTGTAGGGTGATGCAGGGTCTCCGAGAAGCTTCGACGGAGACGACTCTTAGAGGAAGGCTTTGGGAAAGGACAGCATCCTACACGACTACACAGCCGGCGAAACTGTTGCGTCGCCTTTCAGAAATCCCCGTCAGGAGCCCCGCCGCAGCCAGGTGCTTAATCGGCCAAAGGACTCGGACGAATTTGGAACTTCACGAGTTTGTTCTTTGTGCCGGCGCCGCCCTCTATGTGCCAGGTCATATCCCCGCCGTAGGTCGCCCAGATCCCACGGCCCTTCCAACCAGCATTGGAGCTATCGATCCGGCCATCCATTCCTCTCGAGAAGAAACCCATCGGATACGGCACTCGTAAAATGGTCCATTTTTTCGTAGCGGGATTAAACGCTTGCAGTGAATCCGAACTGGTGCCTGTCACAATCGGGATGTTCTCTCCCAAGCCGAGCGTATTGAATTGGTCTACCCAATTGTAATATTCAAAATCGGCGCTGCTTTCGTCGGTTACGCCTTTCATCTTGGGTCCAGGCGCCGTATAGAGCGTCCAGCCCTCAGGGCATTGTTGGCCGGTCGCCGTGGGTCCGTTAAGCACCTTGCACTGGCGCCGATCGAAGCTCGCGAGCTGACCGCTACCCGAAAGCGCTGTCCAAATCAGGCCGTTCCGATCAATATCAATCCCACGCGGAGCATATCCTGACAGGCCTGGCGTTTTGGAATTGTAGTAGGGCGGTTCGTAGACCTCCGCCATGCATGTCGCCGGTGGGTTAGAGCCGAGAGTCATGCGAAGCAGATGACCAGGCGTGGGGTTGGTCGTGGCAAACCAGATCGAGCCGTCCGCGGGGTTGACGATGGCACCGTAGCCATTCACGGGGATCCGCTTGTCAACCGCAGGGTCAATCTTGCCGTCGCCTTTGGTATCGAGATAGGCGGGACACCAGCCCTGTGCCTTCTTCGCGTCTCCCGTCTCATCGAAGACCCGAGTATTGAGCCAGCCGAACGCCTGCCCGCCCGGCCCGCTAAAGAATAGTGTGTTGTCCTTGTCGTAACCGAATTGGAGATGATGAGTGTTAAAACATGTGTCGATTGCAGTAAATCGCTTTGTCTCAGGATCGTAGACAGCGGCGTGCTTGCCTGCCGTATTCAATGGGAAATACTGGGCGAACGGTGAATCCGATCCTGCCTTGCAGAAATCCGGATTTTCGGCCGGTCGGACGTTCGACGTAACCCACACCCTCCCTTTCTCATCAATCATCGGGTTATGTGGTCCACCCACACCATTCCATAGAATCTCATTTCCATAAAATGGTGACGGCGCTGAAATATTCTTCGGCCACGTCGGTTTCATTGTGGACCGGTCGGCAATAGTCGGAACCCGGATGGCACCGGCGGCATTCTTAATGGGATCGACCCACAAAAGGTCATCATCGTTGAAATCGGCACCATAAACCGGACCGTTGGCATTCACTGTAGGGTGACGCTTGTCAGTGCTAATCTCGTCATGCGGGTGCCCGGAGGGCTTTCCCCAATCCCACATCGTAATCACCAGATTGCGCTCGATACCCTCAGGACGCGGAGGTGTCGGTGGTAACTCGCCTGCGGCGATCCGATCCGTCCACTCCGTAAACATTTTGACAGCGCGTTCCTGATCAACAAACCGGGGAAGGGTACCACTCATCCGGTCAGCGCCGGCTTGACCAAAGTGGATGCGCGTAGCCCATGCCTCCGCAGGCGACTTGAAATTGAATCGCGCTAGGTGCGTGAGATCGCGCGTGAAATAATCGCCGAGCTGATGGCATTGTTGGCAACCTTGTTTCATGACGTCGATCCATTGCTCTTGGGTAGTGATGGGACGCAGCGCCAGCGCTTCCTCATTTGGCACCGCTTGTTGGCTGGCCATGCCGACGCCTTCCCGCTGTGCAATCGGCATAATTCCGTTCGGCGCGGCCGGGCCTGGCCCAGCTGTTTCTCCCTTGAACGGAGGCATGGGTGTGGGCTTCATGGGGAACTCATTCTTGTCGGGGACCTTGATTAGAGAAAGCCAATACACAGCCGGATAGTATTTCGCAGCATCTTTCGGAGTCGGTGCAATCATTGCCGTAAGGTTGAGCGGGCTCCCGGGCGTCCCTTGTACTGCCTCCGAATCTACAAGCCCATATCCCCGTACCCACACCTGATACGTGGCTTTTGGCAGTTCCGGAAGCAGATAGCGTCCCTGATCATCTGTAACGACGATCTTGACAAATTTGGTGGGCAGATCGGTCGTCTCCGCGATCACCCAGACTCCTGCTTCGAGACCTTTCGAGCTGGAAACGACGCCACCGATGTCAGTTGAGTTGATCTGAACTGCATTTCCAGCTTCTCTCGCCTGTCTTGCTTCCACTTTGGCAATCCACCCAGCAAGCGAACACACCAGCAATGAAACGAGCCCGACCCGAAAGCTCAGTACACGACTCATGATTCGCCTCCAATGTTAGATCGCGCGTGGAAACCGCTTACGTGCTCTATTTTGCTTCGAGGATTGTAGGAAAATATATTTGGTCTCGTCCGGACCTTACGCCCGACGTCCCGAGGTGTCAACTGGAATGATCTTTGGAGGTCGTTAGCAAATGATGTAGAGCGATTGGATATGAGCCGGATTTCGGCGGACCCTCTCTTAACTCATAAGGAGTGTCTACTTTTCTTTGGATCTGGTGGTGTCGTTGAGGTGCCCGCCTCCACCAAGTCAAAAATAGTGACTCAAATTACAATTGATGTCACCAAACGAGCCTTCTAATCTGCTTGACTTTCGAATGTGCGTATGATTCTTATCGGCCCAGCACATCGCAAGAAGGCTCAACATTATTTAATCCAACCCGCACCTGAGGGAGGCCGCACGAAGTGCCCACACTTTCAGGCATCATTCAAGACCCGGTTAACCTGGAACTCAGATTTTGTGTAACGTTTCAGGTGGTATTCAGATTGATGGGATAGCCTCTTGACAGTTTGCTGCGGATTGTCATCCCAATTCGCAGGTTTCAGCTTGACCGCGTTATCAATCAAATCTGTGCACCTGAGGGGGCTCCATGAAGTGTCCGCTCTTGCAGGGGTCATTCAAGACTCGGTTTACGCGGTTGATGGAAGTCGTTAGCCCCATTGTCGCTCTGTGCCTTCTGCCGAGTTACTTGCTCGCGCAGGTCAATCAGGCGCGCCTTCTCGGCACCGTTACGGATCAGAGCGGCGGCGTGATAGCGGGCGCGACTGTGACCGTCACCGATGTGCAAAAAAACGTGTCGCGCACTTTGACCACAGACTCGGCGGGAGAGTATGTGGCGCCCAATCTGGATCCTGATATGTACAGGCTTCGAGTGGAGGCCAAAGGGTTCAGGACGTTTACTCGCGAGGGCATGCAACTAGGCGTAGGGCAGGATGCGCGCGCCGACGTCACGCTGCAAACGGGTGAACAAACCCAGGCGATTACCGTAACCGAAGCGCTTCCACTCGTAGAGACCACCACCGCTACATTAACGGCCAGTCTTTCTACCCAGACGATCAATGACCTTCCGCTGAATGGCCGCAACTACATCGACTTGCTCACGTTGCGTCCAGGATACGTAAACGCGCCCGGCGCGGGAGCGACCAAACAGACCGCCATGGGCATGCGCGAATTGGACAATTTCTATCTGGTGGACGGTATCAACAACTACGATTGGGCCACGGGCCAGGAAATCATCAACGGCTACACGCTGGCGGGCGACGCGGCTACGATTCTGCCCGTGGACGCCATCCAGGAAGTGAATACTGAGCAATTACCGAAGGCGGAATTTGGCTGGAAGCCCGGCATGCAAGTCAACATTGGGTTGAAGTCAGGCACCAACGAATTGCATGGCTCAGCCTACGCGTTTGGCCGTGACGGCGCGTGGGACGCGAAGAACTTCTTCCAGCCAACGGACCTGCCAAAGCCTCCGCTCTCCGTGGAGCAATACGGCGCTACTGCCGGCGGCCCGCTTGTTAAAGACAAAGTCTTCTGGTTCCTGGGTTTCGAGGCACAGAATCTTAACGTGGGAGGCACATCGATCATAAGCGCTCCCGTCGACGCGCCCATAGGTGATCAGAGTCTCAGCTTGGTAGATGCCTGCAATGCGGTTGGCCGTGCCAATGTGACTCCGCTCAGCGCCAAATTAGCAGGCTTGCCGGCTGGCAGCTGCACGCCCTCACCCGCCACGGCTTCGTTCGAAAATCTCTTTCCGACGAACCTAGGGACCGAGATTCCGGGATCTCCGCAGCAGGTTGTTCCCTCTGGTTTGTTCAGCCTAAATAGCAGCAATGGCACGTATAGCGGGCTGGCCAAGGTCGACTACCATCTCAACGAGAAAAACACTCTGAGCGGCATGTTCTTCATCGGCCAGGATTACGGAACGTGGGTTGACAATCCAGGCGCAATCACGGCGCCATGGTCTGAGACGAATCTTCCCTTCCGCAATCGCGTCGGAACCGGCGCGTGGACTTGGACTCCGAATTCTCAATGGGTGAACGAGGCAAAGGTTGGTTATACCCATGTGTACGCGCCTGATTTATCCGCCGATCGTAATGTGAACCCGGCCGCACCGTGGGGGCTATCCAATGGCATCCCGACGGGCTACGGAATAAACACAGGCGTGACCAATTCGACGTTCTATGGACTGCCGCTCATCTACATCAGCGGATTCACCAACCTCGGGGGAGGAAACTGGCCCCGGTTTGTGGGGCCCAACTCATATGAGGAGATTCTCGACCAGGTCTCTTATCTGCGCGGCAAACATGCTTTCAAGTTCGGTGGCGAGGTGAACCTCGTGGGGTCAACCGGAGGCGATGTACACAGCCTTAAGGGGCGCATCAATTTTCGGCCCGACGACCCCAGTGTTGGCACAAACACAGCGCTGGAGAATTTCCTCTTAGGACACGTTGGGGGCGGGTCCGCCATTTTCGTTGGGGATCCAGTGCGGCGTGTGCATGATCAGGATTACGCGCTCTTTGTGCAAGATGATTATCGCGTTCTGCCAAGACTAACCGTGAACCTCGGCTTGCGATACGAACTGCAAACAGTTATCACTGAGCAAAACAACCTACTTGGCAACTTCGATCCGAACTCCACCACTGGATTCGTACAGGTCGGCAAAGGAGAGGCTTCCGCCTATGACGGTGATCACAACAATTTCTCCCCGCGCGTAGGATTTGCCTGGGACGTGCAGGGCAATGGGAAGACCGCGATCCGCGGAAGCGCCAGCATACTCCATGAATTCGTGCAACTCGCAGGATTCATGAGTTCAGGCGGCGGACTCGGCACAGTGCCGACGGGAGCGCAACTTTGCCAACCAGTTGGAACGCCGCCGGTTGAAACGTGCGTGCAGGGAAGCGGCACCATCTCAGGCGCCGAGGTCACCCCGACCCCGTCAGGCCCGAACAGCTTGAGCACTGCGTGGCAGAGCAACGGCGCAACGCCGATCTTCGCCAATGCGGGTGTGTTGACGTGCAGTGACGTCGCGCCATGCGCTACCCCAGCCTTCTCCCGGAATCTGGAAACACCGTATTTCGAAACTTGGAGCCTCGACGTTCAACGCATGCTCACCAATAATCTCTCCCTGGAAGTGGGTTATCTCGGCAACCATGGGGTGAAGCTGTTCGGGCTGCTCGATCTCAATGCCCCGCCTGCGGGTGGCGGGCCTGCGCCTTACGGAAAATTTCAGTATCTGTCGAACATCAACCAGATGTCGAACCTTTTCAGGTCCCACTACAACGCGATGCAAGTTGTTCTGACCCAGCGGGCATCCCACGGGCTTGCTTTCACCGCCACCTACGTTTATAGCCACGCCACTGACGATAATTCTTCGAATGACGTATGTTGTATTCCCCTCAACAATGCGAATCCCGATTTACAATATGGCAACAGTGACTACGACCTGCGGCATCACTTCACTGTGGATGTGACATACACCCTGCCTGGCAGGAAGTCACCGGGACAAATTCTGGAAGGCTGGGAAATCGCGGGGATCGCTACGTTGCAGACTGGCATGCCCTGGGGCGTTGAGGACTTTACGAACGACTTTAGCGGCACCGGCGAGGTGAACAACCCCTACACTTATGGTGAAGAATGGAATTTCTACGGTAATCCCAAGGACTTTCAAGCGAATCCAAACGGAATTCCATTTTTCCAGCCCGGGACGCCGCCCCCGGGTGATCCTGCAGGTTCGACCGATCCTGCCTTCGCAATTAACAATCCGGTTTGTACTGCTCATTCTGGCGCGTCCGGAAGTCCGACCTACACCTCGATGTTCAATAACGGCTGCTACGTGTCGGGTAGGTCAGCTCTTTTACCTCCGGCAGCCGGCACGTTTGGAAATGTGGGCCGCAATAACTTCAGCAACCCTCCGTTCAAGGTCGTGGACTTCTCTGTATTTAAGAACTGGAAGTTCAAAGAGCGGTTCACTGCACAATTCCGAGCCGAGTTCTTCAACGTCTTCAACCATCCGGTCTTCGGCGGTGTGGATGCCGGTCACCTGGCGGCCAACGACCCTTCGGTTCAGAGTAATTCGTTTGGTGCGTCCAATGCCACTGCCGACGTGGCGGCGGGCGACCCAGTGATGGGATCGGGCTCGAATCGTGACATCCAGTTGGGCCTCAAACTGACCTTCTAGTTGAGGCACTATCGACAACCTCGCGGCAGCTCCAGTCTGCTATAGAGGTTATTTGGTGACGAAATTTGAGTGACACGAGCAATGTTCTTATCGCAAGTTAAGTTTACAAGGGGTCTCCGATGAGTTTCTCGCAAAGGGTGGCTTGTCTCTTACTTTTGGCATGCGCAGCAATATTCCCGATAGCATCCGGTGCTCAGGATTCCAGCGGGCAAGCGTCAAAGCCATCGTCCTCAACTGCTCAAACACGCAGCGCGCCAGAACAGCAACCGGAATTACCGGCCGATCTGCCGGCATGGGCTTATGGATTCGACAATACCAAGGAGGCGCGGCGAGCTGATCGCCCCGATTCCGATGCGCGCGGGGGACCGGATAATGGTGTCCTACGACATCTTCCCGGAAGCAAGTTTTCATTCACACTCACGCAGATCCGCGATAATTCGGGCCCGGCCGATTGGTATCCCGAGGACCATCCGCCGATGCCTGATATCGTTGCTCACGGCCACAAACCCAACGTGACCGCCTGCTCCTTCTGCCACTACCCCAACGGCAAAGGCCGGCCGGTAAATACGAACCTCGCGGGTCTCCCGTACAGTTACATTTTGCAGGTGTTGGACGAGTTTCGGGCTGGCGCCCGGATGAGCGCGGACACCAGAAAAGCCAACACGAACCAGATGATTCTGTTCGCTAAGTCGATGACGGACGATGAGATGAAGGATGCAGCTCGATACTTCAGCTCAATGAAATGGACGCCGTGGATCAGAGTGGTTGAAGCAAACATGGTGCCGAAGACGCAGATCGCAAACGGCATATACCTACGGGTGCCCGGAGACGAGAAAGAGCCGATTGGCAAGCGTATTATCGAAACGCCGGAAGATGTGGAAGCCATGGAAGTACTTCGTGACGACCATTCCGGATTTATCGCTTACGTGCCGGAGGGCAGCATCGCAAAGGGTGCGACGCTGGTGATGGCCGGTGGTGGTAAGACGACTCGATGCACGATCTGCCACGGCGCGGACCTGATGGGGATGGGCCCTGTGCCAGGACTCGCGGGCCGCTCTCCCAGTTATCTCGTGCGTCAGCTCTATGACATGCGGCAGGGCAAGCGAACTGGGGAGTGGACGAGCCTGATGATGCCCGTGGTTGCCAAATTGACGACCGACGACATGATAGCGATAGCCGCCTATCTAGCCTCACTAAATGTCTCGTCAGCGTCTGCAACCGCGTCGAACTAGTTCGATCTTGGCAACGCAGGCCGCCCATTTACTTCGGTTCGCCAGGCAACCGAACTCTACGAATGTGTCTGCGCTCTGGACTTTCGATTTTGTGACATGCTTTGTGACATAACCCTCTCACGCTAGCCCCTGCGAACGCCTCCAACTGGGTCCAACCCGGTGCAACTCGAAGGCTCGGAATTTCTAGCTAACCAATTCCCTCCATGCAACTTGTACTCACTCGACCTCATCCGCTCCCAATCCGCGCAGCAAATTGACACGGTAGAGGTCCGCGCGTACCGTGAGTCTCACCAATAGCCGGAATACGGCGCGCGAGACTTCAGTCACGATTCCTTTCAAAATTCACTCTGATGTTCGAGCCAATACAATTGAGGTTTGCAATCCTCACGAAGGTAAAAACTCACCTGTCCGAAAGGCCAAGTCATCGTTTGGGAGCATATTCGGGGACGCGGACCCGCACCCCTCTTCCTCTGCCAGACTAGAGCCAAGAGGATCATGCGACTCCGAATCTTACTCAGATATTTCTGCGTGCTCGCAGCACTTGTGGGTCCGCTTGCTGCCGTTCATTCGGCGCAGGGTGCCGGTTCTACGGTGCGCCTTGTGAATGCGCGCGAGGGCAGGATGGTCGTCAATACCGCCTGGGAGCATAGGGAGCAGGTGGATCGTAAGCCCGACTGTTCTCATTTGGTGCACCAGATCTATAGGTTGGCCGGTTTCTCTTATCCCTATGCGAGTTCCATTGACCTATACGAGGGAATCGACAATTTCCGGCGCGTTTCCACGCCGCATCCGGGCGATCTCGTGGTTTGGCGTGGACACGTGGGAATCGTCATCAACCCCGCTAAACACACGTTCTACAGCTCTGTTAGTTCAGGTTTGCGTACCGAATATTACGACGGACCTTACTGGCGAACGCTCGGGCGTCCCCGCTTCTATCGGTACGTTCTAAGTTAACCATTCAACGATGGGAAGTTCGCTTCTGCGCCGGAGATTCCGGAACTCTGGAGGCCGGGCGGGGCTGCGCGAGTGAGACGGGCTGGCGCATA
>Ga0210403_10001133_pt1 | contig 25913 bp, 27 predicted proteins | sample IncBWC19MmetaG_FD_150863 | JGI IMG/M metagenome (GOLD analysis project Ga0210403, IMG submission 150863) | Forest soil microbial communities from Barre Woods Harvard Forest LTER site, Petersham, Massachusetts, United States - Inc-BW-C-19-M | ecosystem: Environmental > Terrestrial > Soil >... | reverse complement strand
CGTAGGTCGCGAACGCCATCTCCAGGCAGGCGCGCACCTCGTCCTGGACCTGCTCCTCGGTGCAGAAGATGTGCCCGTCGTCCTGTGCGAAGTGGCGCACGCGCAGCAGCCCATGCAGCACGCCGGATGCCTCGTTGCGGTGCAGCAGGCCGGGCTCGAAGTAGCGCACCGGCAGCTCCCGGTAGGAGTGGCGGCTGGTGCCGAACAGATGGCAGTGCCCGGGGCAGTTCATCGGCTTGACGGCCATCTCGCGATCCTCGACCTCGAGCGTGAACATGTTCTCGCGGTACTTGCCCCAGTGCCCCGAGGTGCGCCACAGCTCGGCGTCGAAGATCTGCGGCGTCTTGACCTCCACATAGCCGCGCTCGCTGCCCATGCGGCGCGACAGCGCGACCAGCTCGTTCCACACGCTGGTGCCGGCCGGCAGCCAGAATGCCGCGCCGGGCGACACCTCGGAGAAGGTGAACAGCCCGAGCTCGCGACCGAGCTTGCGATGGTCGCGTTCCTTGGCCTGCTCGATACGTTCGAGGTGCTCGCTCAGCTCTTTGTTGGAGAAGAACGCCGTGCCGTAGATGCGGGTGAGCATCGTGCGGTTGGAGTCGCCGCGCCAGTACGCGCCGGCGACGGAGCGCAGCTTGAACGCGCCGACGGTCTTCGTGCTCGGCGCGTGCGGACCGCGGCAGAGGTCGGTGAAGGGGCCGTTGGTGTAGAGCGAGACGGTCTGCAGCGGCGTGCGCTCGCCGTCGGGGCCGGGCTGCTCGGCGGCGGCAACGAGGTCGTCGATCAGCTCCACCTTGTAGTCCTGGCGTTCGGCCAGGAACCGCTCGCGCGCCTCGGCCACCGGCACCTCGCGGCGCTCGAAGGACTCCGCGGCCTTCACGTGATCGCGCATCCGCTCTTCGATCCTCGGGAAGTCGGCCTCAGAGACGGCGGTTCCCTGCGGGAACTCGAAGTCGTAGTAGAAGCCGTCCTCGATCGGGGGCCCGATCGAGATCTTCACGCCCTCATACAGCTCCATCACCGCGCTCGCCAGCACATGCGCGGCGTCGTGGCGGATGAGCTCGAGCGCCTTCTCGCCGCTCTTCTCGGTGATGATCGCCAGGTGCGCCCCGTCGGGCAGCGGCCGAGCGAGGTCGCGCACCTGCGGACCGTCTTCGGCCTCGGGGTGGCTGACCTCCACGGCCAGCGCGGCGCGGGCCAGGCCAGGCCCGATCGCCGCAGCGGCGTCAGCGCCGGTGGCGCCATCGGGCAGCTCCAAGCGGTTTCCGTCGGGAAGGGTGACCGTGACCGGCATCGCAGCGCTGGAGGCTACCCGGGGCGGGCGGGCGGCGATCCTCGGTGCCGTCAGGCGTGCTGCCAGAGCGCGTCGTTGCCGATCGGCGTGCGGCGCACGGCGCCCGCTGCGGCCAGCTCGATCAGGGCCCGCTCGGCGGCGTCGCGATCGACGGGCATGTTGTTGTGCGCCATGATCGCGGCCACCTCCTGGGTGACGAGGCCCGCGGGGAACTCGCGCAGCGCCTCCAGCGGATCCTCGGCGGGCGGCTCGCGCTCGAGCGTGGTGTCGAGGTTGGCGATCAGCACGTCGTAGGCCTCCACCGGCTGGAACCCCCCGGCCTCCAGGCGCCTGCCGTCGGCGCCCTCGAAGACCAGCGACGGCGCAGAGAAGCGCACGTCGCCGTCGGTCTGCCTCGCCTTGCCCTGGAAGTCGGTGGGTCCCCCCTCCGCGCTTCGCGTCTCGCGCTTGTCCGCCTCATACGCGGCCACGGTCTGCTCGTCCTCGATCGCGGCCACGACCGCCGCGGCGTCGAGCCCGGGCACGGCCGCGAGCGCGAGTGCGATGTGCTCGTCCTCATCGAGCAGCAGCGTGGTGGTGAACCACGCAAGCTGCAGAGCGCGGAAGGCCGCCTGCTCGCGTTCGGGGTCGAGCAGACGGGTGGCCACGATCGCACGGCAGGCACGCGAGCTGGCGGTCAGGCGGGGGCGGGGCTCGGACAGGAACGGCATCCCGTAGCGGCGGAAGGACATGTGCCCCTGGGACATGCGCACGGGCGTGTAGCCGGCGGCGGCGTAGCGGCTGGTGTCCTCCGAAAGACCGATGGTGACGAGTCGCCACGCGAGCTGGCCACCGTAGCGCCAGCGCAGAACGGCGTGCGCAGGGCTTGCCGAGTAGGCCCAGGGGCACGCGGGATCTGTGTAGTGGATGACCGCGATCCCCGCCATCGCGCCAATGATTGCACGTACAAGCAGAATCCCCGAGCCCAGCCCGAAACTCCGGACAAATCAGAAACAGGCCTGCAGACAATCGTCTGCATCTGCGACCATCGTCTGCATGCAAACGCCCGAGAGCGACGTGATCTCCATCTCCCTATCCCCCGCCCAGGTCGATCAGGTTGTGCGCGCTGCCGCCCACCGCGCGCCGCCCGCGGTGGCCGAGCTGATCGCGGACACGCTCGCCTCCCCCGGCGGGCACAACGGCCATGGCGGCCGCCGCCACACGGAGTCGCAGGTGGCCGGAGGCCCGCGGCCGCCGGCCGACCATGCGGCCCTCGAGGACGTCGATCCGCGCCTGTCGCGGTCGCTCGTGCGGGGCCTCTCGATCCTCACGCGCTTCGGCCCCGAGACGCGCGAGCGAGGGATCGTGGAGCTGGCGGCAGAGTTGGGCATGAGCCCGAGCACCGCCCACCGCTATGCCCAGACGCTCATCCAGCTCGGCCTGCTGGAGCGCTCTGCCGCCACGCGCAAGTACCGCCTCCCCATTCGCCAGGCCCACACAGGCTGAAGCAGCGTCCGGCACGCCGATTCCCGCGTTGGGCGACGGGCGCGACGTGGGCAAGGCCAGAAGCACCCGTGCGGCACAGCATCGGCTGCGATGATGGGTGCCACGGTGATGCCAGGTGCGTGAACTCAGCGGTCGCGAGCTGCTCTCGGAGTGGCGGAAGGTGATGGAGTCGGTGGTCGCATCGGCTGCGTCCGTGGCCGGGCGCTCTGAGCTGCCAGGGGATCTGCTGCGCGCCTCGCAGCGACAGCTCGAGATCCTTCAGGAGATCGTGGACCGCGAGCAGCGGCTTCAGGGCAACATCGTGGGCGGGCTGCTCGCGCCCGTGGAGGCGGTGTTCGACCTGCTCGAGGAGACCGGCGCGACACTGCGTCGCCAAGCAGAGGCGATGGAGTCCGCGGGCCGGGCGCTACAGGACACGGCCGGCCTGATGAAGAGCCAGGCGGAACTGTTCGAGCGCCTTATCGCAGCGATGCGCCAGCCCACCGGACTTGCCCGGGCGGCCGCCGAGGGCGTCCGGCGCCCCGCCAAGAAGCCCGCCAAGAAAGGCTAGGCCTCACGGCAAGATGGTGGTGGGCGTCCCAGGCCCGATCCGCGCGGCCAGCCAGTCGATGCTCGCCGTGTTCAGGCGGATGCAGCCGTGCGATGAGGCGCTGCCGAGAGTCCCGCCCAGATTGTCGCGCCCGTGTATCCCGATCTGGCCGGGACCGCCTTCGAATTCCTGAAACACGTCCGAGCGGGCGCTCAATGCAAGGGCGAACGGGCCGCCGGCCTCCCCATGCTGCATGCGCACGGTCTCCTCTACGAAGAAGCGGCCGGTCGGGGTAGGCGTGGACGGCTTGCCGACCACAGCGCGGAACGCTCGCATCAGACGGCCGTTGCCGTAAACGCTCACCCGGCGGGCGCCGAGCTCGACCACGATGCTCCAGGGAGTCACGAGCTGGCTCGTGCCCGTCTGGATGATCCACCCCGTCGAGCCGTTGGGACGGCCCGGAAGGATCACCTTCAGCCACCGAGCCCCGGCGGCGTCGATCGAGCGCGCCACCACCGGCAGGGTGGTCTGCTCACCGGTGATCGGCCGGCGAGCAGCCACCAGCTCCATCCTCGGCGACCCGGCTTCGGGCCCGACATGGGCGACGTGCGCGGAGAGCAGCATCGCCAGCTCCTGGGTGGCCTGCACGCGACCCGGGCTCCCGGCGGCCGCCGCCGGCCCGCCGCCGGCGCCGAGCAGACACGCGCCGAGGAGCACTGCGGCGAATACTCGCCCCACTCGGTGTCCATGGTCACCGCGTGAGGCGCGGTACGCGCATGCCGACCGCGCTGCGGTGCCTCTCGTGTGATCCATGTCTCTAACGCTCAGCCCGTGAACGAGCTTCGTTTGTGCGGGAGCGCCGGGCGCGCCAGCGGACGTTTGGTGGCCGCTTTGCGCGAGCTGTGCCTGCGCCGGTGATGTTTGCCCTGCGTGGTGGATCGGTTCGGCCCGGTTGGGGTGCTCCCGGTGCCCGCTGGGAGCGAACCGGCGCCGGTGGTCGAGCCGCCGCCCGTCGTTGAGCCCGTGCTCGAGCCTGCGCCTGAGGTCGTTTCGGTGCCTCCTCCGCTGCCGCTCACGCTGGAGGCGCAGGTGGAGGTGGTGATCGTGTTGGTGTCCAGCGTCACCGCGCCGGTCCGCGCGAGCAGCCGGCCGTGGATCGTGGCTGCGGTGTTGGCGGTGATGCTCGCCGATGCCATCACCGTCCCCACGAACACGGTGCCCGTGCCCAACGTGGCCGAGGAGCCGACCTGCCAGAAGACGTTGCAGGCCTGTGCCCCGTTGACCAGTTTCACGGTGGTGTTGGAGCCGGTGATCAGCGTCGAGCCGATCTGGAAGATGAACACCGCATTGGGATCGCCGAGCGCATCGAGCGTGACGGTGCCCGAGGACAGCAGCAGCGAGCTGCTGGCAGTGCGCACGCCCGGGAGGAATACCTGCCCGGCGAGGTCGGTGCCGGCCGAGCCGTTGCTGGGACGCGAGGCGGCGTCGTTGTAGGCGGTGGTAAGGGCGTTCTTGGCCCCGATTGCCACGGCGTCATCGACGTGCATCTGGCCGAGCACGTGCGGGGCGCCGGTGACGGAGGAGCCGGGGCTGAGCCCGAGATCCCCGAACATCGTCGTGGGGCCGGTGTTGGTGACCGTTTCGCCGCCCAACACCGAGAAGCTTGCGGCCGACCCGAGGCCCACGCTCGCGGGAGCGCCAAACGCGCTGCTTGCCCAGAGCAGGCTGCCGAGGACGGCGGACGCGATGAGGCCCGCTCGAAGCATCCGCCGGACGGCTTGGGAGCTGCGGTGTGAGCTTGCTGCGAGAAGGCCGCCTGACGGCGACCGGCGAGACATCGGGACGCCACCGTTCATGGGCGTCTCCTGACTGCGACTTGGAACGCCGCGATAGATGGGGAATGGCTCCCCGGCCTCTTCGACCTGTAGTGCCATCGGTCTGCGCAATGGAGGAGCATCAGCCGAGCCACCCCGACTCGACACATGGCGGCCGCATCGCAATGCGCCGGCGCCAGGCTGACGCCGATCGTCCGCCGGCCACGCAACCGCTCAAGCAGCCGACCGATTCGTCGATTCGGGATACCATGGCATCGGCGCACTGATGAGCTCCATGCGGGTTGGCCCGCATCTCACCTGTTTGTGGTGCGCCCGCGTGCTCGGACGCGCCAGGCGTGCGGGCACCAAGCCGACGGCTCGTGAGCCGGCGAGCAGCCATGCACGCTGACGGCCCCGCCCGCGTTCGCACCATCCTGGTCAGCGGGCTGATCGTCGCATTTGGCCTCTCCGTCACCGCGATCGTGGCCGTGGCGTGGCACGCGAACGCCGTGGGGACGAACACGAGGGCCTTCCAGGCAACCGCCTCCGACCTGGGCAGCGCACTCGAGGCCAAGCTGGGCACGAACGTGGCGCTGACGCGCACGATCCGGGCAAGAGCCGCAGCCGGCACCGAAGATGACGAGACCCGCTTTCTGCAGTGGTATCGCGAGCTGCAGCGCGGCGCGCCCTCCCCACCGGACGTGATGGCGTTGCTGATCGAGCGCGTTACAGCTTCCCGGTTGCCGGCGTTCCGCCGGCGTGTTGCAGCCGACCCGGCCTTCCGCGCGCTGCTGGGCTCCCGCCTCCAGGTCATCCCTCGAGGCACGCGGCCCATCTATTGCCTGACGAGAGCGATCGTTGGCAGCTCGGCCGTCTCGAGCCGGCTGCAGGGGCTGCTCGACTACTGCGCAACGGCAGTCCCCCACATCGGTCGCTCACCGTACCCGGCGCTCGTGCGCGCGGCCACCGACACGGCGGGGTTCGTCGTGACGCCGGTGCCGGCGTCCGGGAAACGGCTGGTGGCCATCGGCGCCGCCGTGTACAGCCGCGGAGCGCCGATCGCCACGCCGGTGGAGCGGCGGGCGGCGGTGACCGGCTTCGTGGCCACCACGTTCAGCGCCTCCGCGCTGATCCGCTCGCTGCTCGGCGGACATAGCGCGCTGACGCTGGCGCTCTATCACAGGAACGCGGGCGGCTCGCTGCAGATGATCGGCCGGGCGGGCGCCAACCCGCTTGGGCAATCGCCAGGGTACATCCAGCGCAGTCAGCTGAGCGAAGGCTGGGTGCTCCAGACCACCGGCAGGGCCAACGCCGCGGTCTCAGCCGGCGCACGGACCGCATTGGCGACCGCCCTCGGGCTGCTGCTCACGGGCCTGATACTCCTGCTCTATCGCGTGCTCTCGGGCTCCCGCCAACGCGCGTGGAGCCTTGTCGGGGAGAAGACCGGAGAGCTCGAGTACAGCTTCCTCCATGACCCGCTGACGGACCTCCCCAACCGCGGCCTGGTGCTCGACCGCGCCGAGCAGCTGCTCGCTCGCGCACGCCGCATGGACGTCCCAGTGACGGCCCTGTTTGTGGACATCGACGCCTTCAAGCAGATCAACGACCGCCACGGCCGGCAGGTCGGCGACGAGGTCCTGCGTCAGGTCGGTGCGCGCCTGAAGACCGTGCTGCGCGACAACGACACCGTGGGTCGTCTCGGCGCGGATGAGTTCGGGATGCTCGTGGACCCGATCGGCCTGAGAGCGGCGCCCGAGCTGGTGGCAGAGCGCATCCTTGACGTGTTGCGCCAGCCCATCATCTTCTCCGGGGACGCGCCGGCACCGCTTTCGATCACGGCCAGCATCGGCATCGCCACGGGCCGGCCGGCCTCGGCCGAGAATCTGATGCAGGACGCCGACCTTGCGCTGCTCAAGGCGAAGGCCATCGGCAAGAACGGATATGTGAAGTTCGAGTCCGCGATGCAGATCGCGGCCCAGGACCGCATGCGCCTAGAGACGGATCTGATGGCGGCGCTCCAGGACGATCAGCTGTTCCTCATCTACCAGCCGCTCCTCGACCTCCAGCACGAGCGCGTTGTGAACGTCGAGGCGCTGCTGCGCTGGCGGCACCCGCTGGACGGCGTGATCCCCCCCGACGTGTTCATCCCGATCGCCGAGGAGAACGGGCTGATCGTCGCGATCGGTCGCTGGGTGCTCGATCGGGCTTGCACACAGGGCGCGGCTTGGCAGCGCAACGGATACCCACTGAACATCTCGGTCAACGTCTCGGGCAGGCAACTCGACCGCGCCGAGTTCGTGGAGGAGGTTCGCGGCGCGTTGCACAGCAGCGGCCTGGACCCGTCGAGCCTCACGCTCGAGATCACCGAGACCGTGCTCATGCGTAAGCCGGACGTGACCGCCAGGCTGCTCGCCGAGCTGAAGGCCCTCGGCGTGCGCATCGCGGTTGACGACTTTGGCACGGGATACAGCTCGCTGGCCTACCTCCGGCAGTTCCCGGTCGACGCGCTGAAGATCGACCGTACGTTCATCACAGGGCTCGCGCTGTCGAGCGAGGCGCGCGTGCTCACGCACACGCTCATCCAGCTCGGCAAGGCGCTCGGCCTGCAGACCGTGGCCGAGGGCGTTGAGGATCACCTTCAGGTACGCGAGCTGCAGCGTGAGGGATGTGACCTGGCCCAGGGTTTTCTGTTCTCGCGCCCACTTCCGCCTGAGGCGGTCGAAGACTTCGTCTGCGCCAACGCGGGCCTGCACGGCGCATCGGCGCTCGGCCGTCCGCTGTCAGCCACACACAGCTGAAGGTAGGCTGCGGGCTCAGCCCAGCGGGCTGGTGGACGCCGCATCGTGCGCAGCGCGCTGGCCGGCGAGCATGTTCTCCACCACGGCGCCGGCGGCGGGCTCGCCCAGGAAGAAACCCTGGGCCAGCGTGCAGCCCATCCTCTGCAACGCAGCCAGTTGCTCCTCCGTCTCGATCCCCTTGGCGATCACCGTGAGCGAGAGGTCGCGCCCGAACAGGAGGATGGCTTCCAGCAGCCAGTTGCGGTAGTCCTCATCCTCGGCGGAGGCCAGGCAGCTGCGGTCGACCTTGAGATAGTCCAACGGCATCCGCTGCAGGTCGGAGCGGTAGGCGTAGCCGCTGCCGAAGTCGTCGATGGCGATGCTCACGCCGAGCTGCTTGACCTCGCGCAGCCGCTCAGCAGCGACGGCCACATCGTGCATGATCGTGCTCTCGGCCACCTCCAGCGTGAGCCGAGCAGCCTCGATCCCCGACTGCTGAAGTGCGCGCCGCACGTCGGTTGCGAACCCGTCGCGGTTGAGCTGGTTGGCGGACACCATCACCGAGATGCCCACGCGGTAGCCCGCCACGTTCCACGCGGCAGCGCGCCTGCAGGCCTCTTCCAGCGCCCAACGGCCGATCGGCACGATCAGCCCCGTCTCCTCGGCCAGCGGAATGAAGTCCTCGGGAGCGAGCAGGCCCTGCGTTGGGTGCTGCCAGCGGATGAGCGCCTCGAGCGCCACCACCCGCTGATTGCTGAGGTCGCGCACAGGTTGGTAGAGCAGCACGAACTGATCCTCGAGCAGCGCGGTGTTGAGTTCGGCCTCGAGCACGCCGCGGCCCTCGATCACGGAATGCATGTTGGCGTTGAACACGGTGTAGCCGTCCCTACCCGCGGCCTTGGCCGCGTCGAGCGCAAGCTGCGCATCGCGCAGCAGATCCTCGGGCGCGGAGTAGCGGCCGAAGGCCACGCCGATGCTGGCGGTGAGATGGAAGCTCGGGCCGAAGCCCTCGAGCTCCACCGGCTTGTGCATGGACTCGATGACACGCCGCGCAAGCGCGTCCAGGCGCGCTCCGCGGGCTGCGGCTTCCACCAGCACGACGAACCTGTCTCCTTCCAGGCGACCCACCGTGTCCTCCGCTCGCACAACCGCCTGGAGGCGGTCGGCCACGATCTTCAGCAGCTGATCCCCGGCCGCTTGGCCGAGCTTGTCGTTGACGTCGCTGAACCAGTCCACATCGATCACCAGAGCGCCCGCCAGCACGCCCGACTGGCGACCCACGCGCGCGATCGCGCGAGTGGCGAGGTCGAGCATCAGCGCGCGGCCGGGCAGCCCGGTCAGGGCGTCATAGAGCGCCGGCTCTTGGGGGTCGCCGCCTGGGCGCCGCTCCCGGGCGCGCGCGGGTGGGCGTATGTGGGAGGCGCCGAGCAGGAAGACAAGCAGGGCTAGCAGGGCGCTCACGAGCAGGCCGGTGATCAGCACTTCGCGGGCGCGCACGTCGGCGAGCACGCCGGCGTCGAGGGGAGTGCCGATGCTCCTCACGGTCCAGCCGTTGTGCAATGGGATCGTCTCGCTCTGGGCGCCGCTCGCCGGCGCGGCGCCACCGCCGGCGAACACGACGGTCGAACGGCCCGAGCGGTAGGCAAGGTGGAGGGCAATGCCGGGATGCGCGCGCAGAATCTGCTGGATGGCCACGCCTGGAACGAACACCGCCTGCACCCAGCCCGCGAAGGCGGCCCTGCGACCAACGAGCGAGACGGGCGGCGCCGGCCCTCGATACACGGGCACGTCCACCCGCAGGGCGCGGGCGGTGCCGAGCGAGGCCCGCGCGTAGATGCTCGCGCCGGAGTCGCGCGAGGAGAGCAGCGCAGCCGAGTGCGCGCAGTAGTCGATGCCGGCGGGAGGGCTCGCGGCAGCGTTCCGGACGAACGCAGCCACCGCAAGGCACTGCTCGCGGGGCGCAGCCGTAGCGGCGGGCCGCGCACTCCTGCCGATCAGAGCGGTGGTGGTCGCTTCGGGCGCCGACACGTGCCCGGAGACACGCGCCTTGAACGCAGCCAGCTCGGCTGGCGGCACGAGCGCCAGCAGGCGCAGTTCCTGCAGCTCGGGGTAGAGGCGTGAGGCGCGCGCCCAGGTGGCCCACGCGTGGAATTCGCGCGGGGAGGCATCAGCGTTGCCTGCGTAGAAGGTGCTGGCGGTGGTGAGCAGGTCTTCCTCGTGCTGAATCGTCCCCCGCGTAGCAGCAGCGATCTCGGTTGCGCTTGAGTGGAAGGACCCGCGCGCGTTGGCGGCGTCGCTGCGCGCGGTGTCGTGCGCGCCGAGTAGAGAGCCGACAGCGCCCGCGACCAGGCAGAGCAGCGCTGCCAGCGACCAGACAACGCTGCGCGGCGCGTTGTGTGCCGCGGCGCCCTGGTGGGCCGGGTGAGCCGGGTGGGCAGACTGCAGGCGCGGAGAGGACCCCTGGGGCGGATCCGGGGCGGGGTCGCCGCCGGGGCCGTCGTGTGGTGATTGGTCGTCTAACACTGAAAGCTCTCCTCGTCTCATGCGGCGCGTGTGCTCGCGCACAGGCCGGATCGAGCGCGCCGGTGCGCGCACATTCGCGTGACCCGACTCGTTTCGACAGAAAGCCGACGATGCGTGCCTGCTGCACGCAAAACTGCAAGCTCACTTGCACGTATGCTCGGGTCATGGATATCCCGGCGGCGCTCATACGAGTCCGGCGCGTGGCGCGCTGGCAGTGGCCGGCGCGGTTTCCGCTCGTGCAGTTCCCAAACCCGCCACTGCTGGTGGCGCTCGCCGCCTCGGCGGCGACCCCGCTGGCGCACGGCGCGGCCCACCGCGCGGCTCGCTCGCTGTTCTTCCTCTCTCTCGGGGTGTGGGCCTATGAAGAGGCGCGCCACGGCGACAACTGGTTCCGGCGGCTGCTCGGGCTGGGGTTCTGCGCCTACCTCATCGCGGACCTCGCCAACGCGCTGCGCTCCTAGCGGCGCTGCGAGGTGCCGCAGCCGTGGCGGTCTATCTCGAACCAGATGCCAGGATCCTCGGGATCCTCCTCCACCGACCAGCGGTCGGCGATCTGCTCGAGCAGCGTGTGTTCGTAGTGGGAGGCGCCACCCGGGTGGGGTTGAAAGAGGCGGGCGTTGGGCCCGCGCAACTCGACGCGAACCACCTCCGGGGGCATCCACACGCGCAGCTCGACGGCTTCCTCGGCCGAGCGGCTCTGGCGCACGGCGCGCGTGACTATCTCGCTGGTGAGCAGCACGACCGCGTCGCGCAGGTCGGGCGAGGGCGAGTCCACCTGGCAGACGTGGTGGCGCGCTCCGCGCGGCGCGTCGACATCCAGGCGCAGGAGCGCGGCGAGGTTGGGCGGGGAGGCGATGGCCATCGTGATGCGGATGCCCGCGCCCCCGCGCTCTCAAACCGTCCCTGGGCGACTAACCCAGCGGCTTCTCCCCTATTCGGCCGGATTGCCCGGCACGGGATATGGCGGTGGTTCGGCTGGGTTGTGCGGGCACCAGGGGTTGCGCGGCACGTACAGGCAGGGGTTGGGCATCGTGGGCTGCGAGGGCAACGGCTGCAGCACGACTTTCGTCGGCTTGGGGTAGTTCGCGACGACGTTGCTCGGGCATCCCGCGAAGAAGTTCGTGTCGCAGGAAACCTGGGCTCCGAGCGGGCTTGCGAGGGGTTCGCCCGCGTCGGGGATACCGCATTCGCTGTGGGGCGGGCTCTGGATGTTCATCGGTTCGCTCGTGACCGTGCCGGAGGTGTCGACGTTGCCGTGCCAGCAGTTGCCGGGGTTCTCGAGGTTCGAGATCTCCGCGAGATCGACGTTGCCCTGGTTGGCGAAGAAGCCGTTGTTGGTCAGCGTGTTGTTGGCGGTTTCGTTGCCCCAGTCGTCGAAGTAGCACACGGCTTTACCTTCGATGCTCGTCCCCACGCCACCTTCGCAATGTGCGACCGGCGGCGGTTCTTCGGTGGCCGGGTAGGGCACCAGCAGGACGCCCCACGCACCGTTGTTGTAGATCTTGTTGCCGCTGACCGTGTCGTTGCGCCCCCCGGAGATCACGACGCCGCTGCCCACGGGGGCCGCTTCAGCCGAGCCCGTCGTGGGCGTGTTCGGGTTGTTGTTGTCGTGGACCGAGTTTTTCGTGAACAGCCAGCACGAGTGCGTACCGGTGGGCCCGACGCCGCCGCCCGGACAGGCGCCGTCCTGCGGCGAGGGCGCGTCGTCGTTGTTCTGGCTGTTCGTGACGAAGCCCGACGCGTTGTTGTCGAACTCGGAGTTCTGGGTGATCAGGTGCCCGCCGGAGTTGGTGCCCGAGTAGCCGAGGTCGCTGTTCTCCGCGTGGGCATGGTCGAGGATCGTGTTGCAGTCGGGGCAAGCGCCGATGTAGAAGGCCGAGTCCGCCTCGTTGTTGGCGTAGACCTGGGTGAACAGCCCCGGGCCGAAGGTGTTCGACGCGTAGATCCCGTAGGAGGCGAACGGCGCCGTTTTGCCCGCGTAGTAGGTCGCGGTGGCTGACAGGTAGGCGCCCCGCCAGGAGCCGAGGTGCTGCTGGCCCGATGCGCCGCCCCCGTCGAACCAGAGGGCGTCGCCGCCGCCGTGGCCGCCGGTGAGGAAGTTGCACGTGGTCAGGTTCTCCACGCTCGTTCCCGCGGCCTCGAAGACGACCAGCCCGTTGCGTCCGGTGGTCCTGCCTTCGACGAGCGGGCCGAAGTTCTGTTCGGCTTCGCCGCTGCCGCACTGGGCGGCCCCCGGCTTGGTCCCGTCGATCACGACCGCGTTGCGGCTCATGCCGCGGATGTGCACGCCCGGCTTCGTGACGAGCACGGCCGCGCCTGCGCGATCGTCGCCTTTCGCCCCCGCCGGGACCGTGTTGCCCGTTTCTTTGTAGTCGCCGGGGCCGATCAGGACCCAGTCGCCCGGCTGCGCAGCGTTGACCGCAGCCTGGATGCTGGAGAACTTGCCTGCGTGGCCGGCGAAGCTGCCCACTCTCAACACATGAACTTGCGCCACCGCGGGCGTGGAGCTCGCGAGCGCGAGCGCCAGCGTCAACGCCGCCGCACACACCGCCGCAGTTCCCCTACGAGCCCTAGCCACTCCCCCTACGCCAGCCTCTTGACCTCTACGCATGTGACGCTCTCCAATTGTCAATAGCACGAATGCGTGAGCGGGTTACCCGTCGCGGCGAGATGTAAACACGCGTGTCATGGGCGGACCACACACCGGATGCGCGAATCGGGGCGTGGAGCCGGCTGCGGGATCGGCCAAGCTGGCTGGCCCACAGCTACATGCTGCAGGCGGTCAGGGAACCCGTGTAGCGGTCACACCGAGCAGGGACGCGAGCGGCGGTCGATGCCCACTTCGGTGATGCCGGCGGAGGTGATCTTGATGCGCGTGGGGACGGTACCGCGCTCGAGCAGCTTGAGCAGCACCGACTCGCCCTTGGAGGCGATGCCAGAGCGGAGCGGGTCCTCGAACGCCTCCGGTCTCAGCGAGTCGGCGATTTGGACGTAGACGTGCTTTTCGGCGCGCCCATCGAGAACCGTCCAGCGATAGATCTCGCCGACCCGTGGAGCCTCAATGGGCGTGGGCCCGCCGATGATCTCAGGCTGACCAGCCATGTCTCCAGGATGCCACTCGAGCGGCAGCCTGGCAAGGGCGCCGCGGCCCTTGCAGCCCGTGGCGCGTGGCGCATTGGACCTGTGGCGGGCGCAGCGGCAGTGCCGCGCGGCGCACGGCCACGGCTCTCAAGACATCTCGCTCGGCAGGCGCGCGTGGCGAAGATCGACCCGGTCGCCCCGCATCGGCACGCCCTCGCGTAGCAGCAGCTCGCGCTGGCGCGCGCCTTGGGGCATGACGCCGTCAGCGCGAACCACCCGCTGCCAGGGAAGGTCGTGTGCGTGAGCGCCCGAGAGCACGCTGCCGACCAGCCGCGGCGCGCCGGGATCGATATCGCCGTAGGTGCGCACGAAGCCCTCGGGTATCGCGCGCACCCTCTCGATGATGCGGGCGCTGCGCAGCGCGGCGTCGCGGGATGCGCGCGCGGTCACGATGGCATCTCCCCCATGTTGCCGATCCGAGCGGCGCGACACGCTGCGATCGCTCGCACTGAGACCGCCATGCGCAGATGATTACATGGCCGGCGCGGCCCACCCGTGAGGCATCGCGCCGGTGGGCTGCCCGCGACGCTGCGAGCCCGGGCCGGCTAATCTGGAGTGAGAATGATGACGATCGAGGAGCCGATGAGCGTGCGCGGCGCGCACTACACCGCGCTGGTCGAGACGATCAACCACCAGGGCGCAGCCAAGCTTCACCCGTCGGAGCGCGAGCTCCTGCTGGAGGCAGCGGACGCTCTGCTGTTCGGGGAGCCCGAGAGCCAGCGGCGGCGGCGAGCGGCCGAGGAGCTGATCGAGTCGCTTGAGACGAGCGAGCGCTGGTCAGCGGAGAGCTGCGACCAGCTCCGCGAACACCTCTACGGCTGCGACGCCGCGGCCGGCATCGCCTGAGCGGCGGGCGCTATTGCCCTGAGCAGTGGGCGGATGTTCGGCTGCGACGAACCCACGCGGGCATGGGGCCGGTCCTCGCGCTGACGGCAGAGAAAGGCGACGACCGGAATCGAACCGGTGTAGACGGCTTTGCAGGCCGCTGCGTAGCCACTCCGCCACGTCGCCAGGTTGCGCCTCAAGCGTATCGGGCCGTTGATACCCTTGGCCTCTTCCCAGGGCGATTAGCTCAGCTGGGAGAGCGCCGCCTCGACAAGGCGGAGGTCACTGGTTCGAGCCCAGTATCGCCCATTCGCAAAGGCCCTGGAGACTACGGGGCTTTGGCCTCAAGCCGCGCCCTCATGGTTCCAATATGGTTCCGTTTGTGGCGCGCGAATGCGTGCCCTGATGGGAGCTTGCCGGCGAGATCTGAGCGACGGGCAGACCGCTAACGAGCTCGGGCGTGACGCCCGAGCTCGCCGACCGTGGGCTCACCGCCTAGCCCGAGCGGGGCTAGGCCGCCTTCTTTTTGCGGCTGAACTTGCCCCCGATCCGGGTGGCGAGGACCGCCTCCTCGGCCATGAGACCGAGCAGCGCCATCGTTAGTGCTCCCTCAGACCGCAGTTCTTTCTCGACGATTTGCGCGGGCACGATGCCCTTGAGGAACTCCGAGTGCGCGACCTTCGAGACAGCGATCTGCCCATAAACGTCGATGACCTCGCGTTCGATGTCTTGCGCGTAGTGCTCGGGGTACTGTGATTGCCAGTTCGCGATCTGCTCGCGAAGAACCTCATGTTCAATGTTGATGAGAACCGCGCCCTCCTTATAGAGAGGGTCGTGTGGCTGCCACGCAGCGAGCATTCCCTCTCCGAGCTCGCTCGCGGAGACGGGTCGGTAGCGAGGGATACCGCCAGCGACTTTCATCTCTGCGCCCATCGAACTGCCCGGTCGGGAGCCGGTGTTGGTTGCACCGCTGCGCCCGCCGCCGGGGGTCGACGGTGCACCCCGTTTCTTGCGCCTCACGCTCTTGGTCTTGGCACTCACCGAGTGGCTTCCGGCCTGCGTAGGGTCTACAAGCAGTGGCCCGTTCTTGCGGACTCTTAGCTTGGAGATGCGCCAGCGAGACCCGAATCGCTCTGCTAGGCGCTCGCGCCACGAAGCATCATCAAGTGTGCCTCCGTCTTTAGTCCGAGACGCTGTGATTGCCGCCATGACGGCGTCCGGCATGTGCTCATCTGCGAACTCACCTGCCCAGTCACTCACCGGAAGTTCACCACCCGCGTTGGGTCCTCCCTTGAGAAGCAATGCGTTGCGGTCGTTGCGCGGGTAGACGCCGTGCTTCCCGTCGCCAAGCGCTGGCGGCTTGAGTATGAGCCATAGGTTTTGGCGAACCGACTGCTCTACGATGCCGAACGATCGGTACGTTGAGTGATGTGACGTAACGTTGTAGAGCTCGTTGTTGTACAGGGCGCCTATGAACCCGGACTTCGCCGCGTACGAGTGGATGTCCGGCCGCTTTCCCTCCCAGAGAAACCACAAGACCTGGGTACCGTCTGTAAGCATCGCGGTACCTTTTGCCTGCAGCTTGCCCGGCTTGTAGCTTGCGCGCGCGTATTCTATGAAGTACATCGCTCCCAAAATGCGGCGCGTGTTTGTACGTCGGTCAGCCGCGGCTTGGAGCACGGGGCCGTGGGCAATCGTCTCCGAGGGGGGCCACTGCTTACGCTCGTTCGTGCGGAGCTCATCGACGTAGAGCTCGACGTCTTCGTCGATCTCCCAGATACGGCGATTGAGGAAGCTCGACAGGCCCTTGATGTCGGTCTCGGCACCATCGCGGTTCGGATCGCCGCGCACCGTGTCGTCTTCAGAGCTGTCGCCCAAGAGCACGATCACGGTGCCGCTGTCTCCAATCCAGTCGGGCTTGATGGACTCCCAATCGCAGCCGTGGTCCTCGTCGTCGTAGGGGTCGTAGACCGCCTCGAGGCTCACCTCGCCCGAATCGGGGTCTGCCGCGCGCTCAACCTTGAGGCCGTACTCGCCGGTTTCGGGGTTTTGGTAGATCCAGATCATCGACGCATCGCCGTCAACCCAGGACACGACGACAATGCCGTACTTGTTCCATGGGAGCAGCGATGTCTTTGCCCCCACGCCAAAGTTCTCATGCACGCCACCGATCGGCTTACCGCCACCGCCGTAGGTGTTGAAGAACTCGACGAGCTGCTCGGCGTCCATGCCGCTCCCGTTGTCGGCGATCATTCGGCGGTACACGCCTTGATTGGCCACTGCCTGCCACTCGATACCGAACTCAACCCGCGTAGCACCGGCCTCGCGAGCGTTGATGTACGTCTCTCGTGCCCACTGGAAAGGTCCACTCTCTCGGTAGGTTCGATCGACGAGGTGCTGGGTGCCTGCCGTCTCCATAGGCAGGAACGCGCCATTGCGTGTGTTGACGACCACTTTGGTCTCCTTTCTCCAAGCCGTGCTTGGAGCTTCGGGCTAGGTCGCAAATGCGGGCTAGCTTTGACGAGTGTCAGTCTATCTGCCTTGGGGGCGAACGGCGACCCGCCGCTCAGCATTTCCGGCTCGCATCGGTCGCGATAGCCGTCTAACACCACTCGGTTGGCGGTGCGCCGGGCTTCCATGCGTTCATGACGCTGCCGCCTTCCTGGCGGAGCGCGCGTCCGTAGTCGGCGAGTTGCGCCTGGAATGCCAGCTCGAAGCGGGGATCATCGGCAGCAACGTCGATCCAGTCGCGCCACACGACGAGCGCGCAAAGCGTCTCGACGTGGGACGAGTCTTCCCACCAACCGTCCTTGAGATGCGCGAGCGCCTGCGGGTAGCGTCCGTGTAGGGCGACGATCGAGCCCGACATTCGCTGGCGCCACGCCGGGTCGCCCATTACGGGTTCGATCCACGGCGCGTGGCGATCGTGACCAAGGATCGGACTCGGCGACGCGAACTGGCTCGTGACGCGCAGATCGTCGTTGAGCGCTCAAGCACTCATCCCGTGGAATACGCAATCGTTCTGCTCGTCGAGCGCGATGGCGCATGGCATACGGTGCGCACCTTCGACAACACGCACGCGCCCGATGAGCACCATGAGCACCGATACGTGGGATCGGATAAGCAGCCGCCGATGATCTCGCACGGTCCGCCGAATGACGCGATGCACGCAGCAGAGATCAAGCTATTGACCAGCTGGAGCGATATCGTTCGTAGCTGGGAATCAACACGATGAGCGCTATCGACAAGAAGACAGACGAGCTGTTCATGGCCGCCACGCTGAGCGACGACAGTCTCGGCTACCCGGATGATGTCGCTTTCGTTCCCGGCGATCAGGACTGGGCCGATGAGGTCGTGTGGCGCAACCTGGCCAATGAGTGTCGCGCCACCGTCGTCGTGGCCGAAGACACCGAGCTGATGTTGATCCCGTTTCCGCGCAGCATCGTAGATCGGTTGCGTGGGTGCGTTCGTGTGCGCGTCACGCACAGGCCGCACGGGCACATTGCTGCGTACGCGACGTCGAGCACGCTTGGTCGTCACCCGGTGCGCGAGATGCGCGAGCTGGCTCACGCGTAGGTCACCGGGTGAGCGCCAGCTCCGAGCGTGCGGGCCGTCTGGCCGCGGTGCAATCGTTCACCTGATGCGCAAAAAGGCACCAGCTCTCCGTGAAGGCCAGCATTGGACGGTCGATCCCAACACAGGCTGCTGGGTCTGGTCTGGCTACAAGCTTCACGGCTACGCGCGGTGCATCGTCGGGCAAGCACACCGCGAGGTCTGGCGACAGAACGGGCATCCCCTAGAGGCGTGGGAGCATCTCCACCACAAGTGCGAGAACCGAGCGTGCGTCAACCCGGAGCACATGGAGCCCGTCAATCCGTCGCCGCATCTGACGGCGCACCGTCGGGGTGAATCCGCATTGACCGAGTCCGAGGTCGCGGAGATCAGGGCGTCGACAGCCACGCACCGCGAGCTGGCCGCACGCTACAGCGTGGGCGTCTCAACGATCCAACACATCAGGGCTGGGGCAACCTGGGCGGGCATCGGTCCCACGAGACCCGAGGTCTTCTGCCGCTACTGCGGCAAACGGATCACGGATGGGCACCGCCACAAGGTGTACTGCTGCCGCGAGCACCGCGTGCTGTTCAACACGCGGAAGGCGACGCTCGCCAAGCGAGCTGCATGAAGTGCGTCGCCGGGACTGCTCAGCGCGCGACCAGAGACCATGTGTGCCGCCGGGTGCTCGGCTAGCTCGATCTCCCACAGGGTTCGACGGCCCGATCATAGTCGGGTCCAGTGTCGCTCTAGGGCTGAAAGCGCGACGGCCTACCCGCATGGCCGATTTCCCGTGGTTCCATTCGTGGTTCCGTGTTGAGCAAATCTCAGCTCATCTGAGCGCACCTCGGCCCAGCAACCACGGGCGACAGCACCCAAAACGACCCCCAGACTCGTTTTCGAGCCCAGTATCGCCCATCATGGAAAGCCCGCAACGACGGGGGTTTGCGGGTGGTCCCGCGCGGGTCCGAGGTCCCTCGGTGCTTCGGCGGCCGCTATAGATGACTGACTTCGAGGCGAGGAGCCAGCTCTTCAAGTTCCTCGACAATCACGTCGCGGTGACACACGGTGTGGTCTCGCTCGAAGCAGAGCAGACAAGCTGGGTCGTTGCCGAGGCTTTCGGCAAGCTCGATGAGCGCCGAGCGCGACCCATTGTTCAGGTGTGCTCGATACACGGCGGCTCCCCCTTCTACGTCGCCTGCCCAATAGCGCTCGCGGTTGGGCTTCGGATTCCCGAGCGCCTTGACGTGGACATAGAGAATCCCAGCCTCGCGGAGAGCATCGCCGAGCGCAGTCTTTGAGAAGCCTCGGCGCCGCGAGAGCGGCAGCTCACGCACATCGACCAGGCGCTCGACGCCAGCGGCGCGCAGCTCGTCTAGTAGCTCGTCAACCGAGCGACCCTCGTAGCCGACTGTAAAGAGCTTGGGAGCCATGCCGGACTTTTCGCCGTCAGAACAGCGATGCCTCCTGTGGACGGGGAGCTCGTTTCGGATGTACGAGGCCGAGGATCAGGAACGAGGCGGGGTAACTGAGCATGCTGCCAGTAATGAAGCGCGTGTCGTAGGCCGGCCCGCAGTATTGCTCGAAGAACTTCCGCCGAATCTTGGCGTGGATCGTCTCGTCGTCGTCGCCGGCCTCGGCGAGGGTGCGGTACAGCGCACCAAGCTCCCAATCGATGAGCGATTGTTCGTGCTTTCCATTGCAAGCCGGGTCAGCGCAGCGGTACACGAACTTCGCCTTGACGGGCAGCGGCTCGAGAGCCGCTCGTGTCTCGTCGCCCGCGCGGTCGCCGAACAACGAGGGCTGGTTGAGTAGGGCGCGCTGCGACTCAGCAAAGCCTTTCTCGGCGGGTCCAAGCCTTAGGTCGATGACCTCTGCCGGTCGGAAGACGCCCAGTGTCTTTCCGTCGGCCTTCTGACGCCGCTGAATCTCACACATCGACTCGTCCTCGATGGCATCGAAGTACGGCAAGCGGCGGCGCCAACTACCCTTGTCGGTGTCGATCACCTCGACAACCTCTATCGAGTCGAGCACGGGTGCGAAGCTCTCTGGACGGAAGTCCTTGGCGCTCTTTTGGGCCTCGAGCTCGATCACCTCGTACTTCCTGAATCGACTCGCATACTCGAGTCCTCGAAAGTCAAGCGGGAACAGCCTGACCCAGTGGTGCGGCTCCTCCATGGTGATGCCGGCGACGCAGACGGCCTCAGTCTGGGACACAGGGTCGATGACCGGATACGCCTTGACGACGGGGAGCAGCTTGATTCTCACGTTGACGATGCTGCCAGCGGACGGGGACGGGACAGTCGCGTGAGTCGCCTCAATATAGGTCGCGGCGCCGTGGTCCTTCCCGTGGTCCCTAAGTGAGCGAATCTCAGGTGATCTCAGAACACCTCAGAGCCGAAAGCGCGCCTGACAGCACCCAACAACACGCCCAGGCCCTCCTTCGAGCCAGTATCGCCCATCGTTGGATTTGGCTCTCGGGCAGGGGAATCACGGCCTTGCAGCCCTCGGTTTGGTAGCAACTTGGTAGCAATCGTCGGCGTCCGGGGACGCGGTCGGCGAGCCTGTCGGGGATCGTTATCGGCTGACCCCCAAGACGCCTCTCCGACTATCTACGCTGGCGACCGGCGTCTCGTGCGCATTGCAGCGCTTAGCCCAGGCCGAGCGGTGGAGGTAGCGTTTCGGGGAGTCCTAGTGCGCGAGAGATTTCTGAGGTGGGCACGTCGATCAGCCGCTGAACGAGCGAGGCCGCTTCTTGGCGCTCGCGTGGCGAGCGTGGACTTGGGATGAACGCCTTCTCATCAGGGTGCTCGTAGGGCTTAAGCATCCGCAAGATGATCTCGTCGAGTTCCCCTGATTCGCCGCGCTTGAGGACGATGAAGACCTTGCTGTTGGCTGCTTCGACCTGCTTAAGGAACCGCGTCGTGCTCGCGGGCACCGTGCGAAAGCTGCTGGCAGCCACGTCTCTGGCGTCAGCGCAAATGTTGGGCGCCATTAGTTCCACGTTCGCGCGTGCTTCCGCGGCGTAGCCGCGGGCGTAATACGTGAGCTTGCGGTTGCTCCATCGAAGGCGCTGCACCCGTTTTGCGAAGGCGATCGTCGCGTCGCGCTCTGGCTGGATCAAAGCACGCGGCACCGCGAGATAGATCTCCTGACGGATCGCATCGACCACGGTGTTGACGGGCACCGGCGAGCACATTGGGACACTGGCCGTTGACCTGCCCGACGAGTTCCTGAACAGATGCTCGATCTGCTGGCCCATCGGTCTTGACGGCTTGTAGAAACAGATGCTCAGCGAGCAGGTATACACGGGTCGCGGCCACGTCGGCGGATCTCGGTCGCGCAAGAGCTGCTGTCGGGAGGACAGACGCCACGACGGCCACGAGCATGAGAAGTCCGCTGAGCTTGATCATCCCGAGAGTATGGCGAGACTGGGGCATCGGGACAACGAGACAACCCAGCGCTACGCGGATTACTCGCCGAGCGCGCATGAGTCGGCATTTGTGGAGGCGGCCTTTGGTCGGGTGGCACCAGCCGACCGGCTTGCAGCGCAGACGACGTGACGGCGCTCAAACATGCCTAAGGATCGGACCCGACGCCGCTTCCTAGCCTCCGACGTGCAGATCGTGGTAGGGCGTTCGAGCGAGCACCCCGTTGACTACGCGATCGTGCTCCCCGCGTTGCGGGGCGGTCACTGGCGCACGGTGCGCACTTTCGACAACGCCCACGATCCGAGCGAGCACAACGAGCACACATATGTCGGCCTGGAGAAGCAGTCTCCCACCGTCCCGTATGGCCCGGTGAACAACGCGATGGACGCCACGAAGGGCAGGCGACCGTCCTTGTCGGCGAGGGCACCGAGCTGCTGCTCCTGCCGTTGCGCCGCGGCGTGATCGATCGACTCAGGGGCCGTGTGCCCGTCAGCGTCGCGCCCCGAACGCATGGGCACGCCTCGTCCTACGCGACGTTGAGTCGTCTGGGGCGTCACCCGGTGCGCCAGATGCGCGCCCTCGCGCACGCCTGACTTGCCGGCAAGCACCTGAGCTAGTGCGGCGTTCCCGAAGTGGCTTGTCGATTCGCGGCGCAACTGCTGTCCCGATGATTGGGATCAAGCGTTCCAAGGCTCGTGCCGATGGAAACTCACGATGCGACGCAGTGCGGCAGCCATCCTCCTGCTTGTCCTGGCGGCGCTTCTGTTCGCCCCGTTCGTCGTAGGCGCTGTCTTTATTGTGGTTCTGGCAGCGCTGGTCGTCGGCACCTTCCTCCTGGTCGGGAGGCGAATCCGTCGCAAGGGTGACTCACTCGTGCCGTGGCTGGTATCGCTCGGCATCAGCGCAGTCATCATCACGCCACAGATCGCCCTGGAGGGGCATTACAAACACATCGGCGCCCGCATGTTCGCTGGCGTCCTTGGGTGGCTGATCCTGGCCGCTTTGCTCCGGCTCGCCATACTCATCGCAGACTACTGTCGTAAGCGGTTCGGCAACATGGGAAGCCATACCTGAGTCGTGAGGAGCACTTGCTAATGATCTTCATCGACGTAATCTTCAGTGGCTTCCTTGTCGGGGGCATCGCGCTCATGCGCTGGAGTCGTCACATCGGAGATGCCAACCTAGCGGCGAACCGTGCGGCCGCTGACTCGCTGGGTTAGCTGGATGCAACGCCTTCTTGCGAAGCCGCGGATGCGTGCGGTCAGCCGCAGCAGCGCCGTCATGGTGGGCGTGGTCTGGATCGGTATAGCGATCTTGGCTTTGGTCGCGGTGAACATGTAGGCAGCCGTCGCGCCGGCCGCGACTTGCCCGAGCTTGGTAGCAATTCGAGCGAACCTGAGCTGATCTGAGAGCACCGCACCTCAATAAAATCGGGGGATTCAGCCCTACCTGTGCCCCAGAGGTCAGTTCGAGCCCAGTATCGCCCACACTCGACGGAGTCTGTTGTACTCCGAGCACCGGGGTCCGAAGCCCTCGGTAGCCTCGCTCGCCGTGCCAAGTACCCATCTCGCCGCGACGGATCGCAGGCGCACCCGCGCCATAAGTATGGGGCGCGCCACCGATGACCGAGCGGGCGATCCTTGCGGAGGTCGTGAGCCCCGACGGGGTACGGGTGGTGCTGTTCGAGGACACCTGGCTGCGGCACATCTTGAACCCGCGCAGCGGACACGCCGAGATTGAGCCGCACTTGGGGTAGTTCTAGAAGCGATCGAATCGCCCGACCACAGGGAACACGAGTCGTGGCCCAGGCGAGAACGGCTCTTCAAGCGCGACGTTGGACCTTCGCGCTGGCTGATGGTCGTCGTAGACTCTGCAGAGGAGCCCGCACGAGTCGTGACGGCTTTCGGCTATCGACACGGACGCTCTCCAGACGGATGGACGCCATGAACATCAAGATCGACAACCTGACTTTCGACCGCGGCGACTATGACGCCGAGGGCGATGTCCTCTACCTCGGGCGAGGAGACAAAAACGACGGCTCAGACGCTGCGCTCACACCGGAGGGGCACGGCGTGCGCTACGACAGCAAGGGAGAGGTGATCGGTGTGACGATCATCAACGCACGCCGGATCATCGAGCGAGACGGATTCCTTACGATCACGCTGCCGCACTCGGTGCGAGTCGAGGCGGGCCAGCTAGCGGCCGCTCTGGCCTAGCCGGGCGGACCGTCTCAGGGTCGAGTCGGCGGACGCCCAGCCGCCGACCCCTCCCCTACCTAGCGAAATTCCACTTCGCTCGTCGTGAACGTCCCAGCTTTCACCGGCTTGATGATTTTCAGTTTGCCCTGCGGCACCCCGCACATCGAGGCGCCGGTGAAGCTCTCTGCGATCGAGGCCGCTTTGATGGGTGTGGCTACTGCGTACGGTCCGCCTTTGAGCGTGCCGCTGATGCCGGTCATCGGGGTTTCCGAGACCGGCACGGTGAGCAGCCCTTTCGAGGTTCCTTCTTCGAGCGGCAGCCATTTGACCGTGAAGCCCGTCGATTTCGTCGTCGGTTCAATCGAGGCGCTGCTCAGCGCGGAGCACGTCACCGCTTCGGTCGTGGTCAGATGATCGACGTATTTGCCTGATTCCGCTGCCGTTGGCCCGGAGCATCCAGACAGTTCTCCCGACACCGTCACCGTCTGCACATACGGCGTTTCGGTGAGCCCCGGCGTGAGTTTGATCGTGCCGTGGTTCAACGTGCAGGTGTCGTAGGTCTTGTGTTCTCTCGTGGCTTCGCCGTCGGAGTTGGGGCTCGTGATTTCGATCGGCGCGCTCGGTTCGCTCGTGCCTTCCGAGTCGGTGCTCGTGACCGTGACACGATAGGTGGTGCTCGGCTGCACGGGCTGCAGATGCCCGCTTGAGAAGTACGGGATGACTTCGGCCGTGAGCACGGGCGCGCTCGAGTTCACCGGCGTGGCCGTGACCGTCGAGTGTTTGAGCAGCCCCGCCGTTTCCGGCGCCACCGTCCAGCTGACCGTCATGCGCAGGAATTCCGAGAGGCCTTCTTCCCACAGGCCCACGCTCGCAGACACTCCCGTGGGCGCTCCCGGAGGCTGAAGCGGCGGGGCACCCGTTTCGAGGTAGGCAGCGGTGCCGACGTTGTAGACCTTGTCGCCGTGGCTATCTTCGGCCGGGACCGCTTCGAGCGGCCCGCTCAGCGCGCCGTAGGAGCGCGTTTCGCCGAACCACGTCCACACCGCGCTCGCGGTCGCCGTGTAGGTCGTCGTTTTGTAGCCGCCGCCGCGGCCGCTGCCGCCGCAGCTCGTCGACATGTACACGTTGCCCGTCGGGTAGCCGTTTGAGCCGAAGCCGGTCACGTAGACCTGCTGCTGGATCCCGCCACAGGAATGCCCGAGCACCGCGAACGCGGCGCCTGAGCTGAGGTACAGCCTGATCGGGCTTGCGGCGGACGCCGCCGAGGCGAGCCCCGCGCACACCAGCGCCGAGGCCAAGGTGCTCAGGATCAATCTACGCGCCATTTGCGGACGCTCCCCTCTGTCATTGGTCGGTGACGGCCCGGCAAGCCGGTACCAAGACGGCCGCTGTTGCGGGCGGCCTGTCTATGAGACACACTGGCGGACAAAATATCACGGGATCGTCCGCTCAAAGAGATTCGGCCATCTCGATCGACCACGCTGGCTCACGCAGCGGGTAGGATGCGGCCATCCAGGGTCGCCGTGGCCGCAGGCGGTGCGTGTGTCGATGCTGGGGCGCCCGGAGTCCGGGACCACATGCGGGCCCTAGCTCCCGAGCCGGGACCAGCCTCGCAGCGGATGCTCGACCCGAATCCGAGGGAGAGGGGACGAGAATCATGCGTGGGCATCGACTTCGCTCGTCAGGCAGGTTGGGGAGATCGTGGTGCGTAGCCATCGCGGCCATCACGGTGGTGGCGCTCGGCGATACCACCGCCGGCGCCTACGCGGGCAACGCCAACATCGTTCGCCAGGGGCCACCGCCCGCGAAATTCCCACCCAACACGCACTACTACAAAACCATCCAGGCCGCCGTGAACGCGTCCACGGCCGGCGACTACGTGCTGATCGAACCCGGCGTGTACGACGAAGCGGTGAGGGTGACGAGCGCTCAGTCGGGGATCTGGATCAGGGGGATGAACCGCAACACGGTGATCGTGGACGGGCAGAACAAACCCGGTAACGGCATCGAAATCTACAAGGCCGACAACGTGTGGGTGGAAAACCTCACCGTCCGCAACTTCGACGAGGGCGCGGGCTGTCCGGTCGAATCATGCGGGAACGAGATCTGGTGGAACGGAGGCGCCGGGTCGGGCGTGGTCGGAGCGCACGGCTGGTACGGCTCCTACCTGACCGCATACGACACCGGGCTGAACGGCGGCTATGGGATCTTCACGGGCAACGAGACCGAAGGCTCGTGGGACCACATCTACGCCTCGGGGTTCAACGACTCCGGCATGTACCTGGGCGCCTGCCAGGAATGCAAGGCGCGGATCACGCGGGCGACGATGGAAGACAACTCGCTC
>Ga0210403_10001132_pt1 | contig 25914 bp, 24 predicted proteins | sample IncBWC19MmetaG_FD_150863 | JGI IMG/M metagenome (GOLD analysis project Ga0210403, IMG submission 150863) | Forest soil microbial communities from Barre Woods Harvard Forest LTER site, Petersham, Massachusetts, United States - Inc-BW-C-19-M | ecosystem: Environmental > Terrestrial > Soil >... | reverse complement strand
CTTCGTATCTCGCTGTGCCTGCGAAGCGTTCACTGGTGAGGTCGGCCTTCGCTGGCTCAGCGGATCAGACTCCACGGATAAATTCCGGTATTGATCTTCATGATCATGTAGCTGAAGCCGCCGGGACCGGGCTTGGGTTGATGCGGCTGGTCGGGAGGAATCAGCAGCCAGTCCCCAGCCTTTACATTGAAAGTTTGGCCACCGACAATCGGTTGCCCTCGGTATTCGCCCGGCACAGGGCCATCTTTATCCATCAGATTTTTTCTGTTTTCAATCCTACCGCCGACAATCATCTGTCCGGCGCCGCCGGTGAACACATAAAAGTCATATACGCCGGCGTGCTGTTCGGCGTCGTCCCAGACACTATTAAACTTGGTCAGGCTCAACACCGGCTGTTCCCTGTGGAGACGGTAGAGCATGTACATACTGAAGTTACGGGTCTGCAAATCGATGGGACCGCCGAAAAACGCCTGACTGCTGCCGCTACCCGACTGGCCGATTAGTTTGGCAGCCTTCTCTGCCATATCCGCATGCACCTTCTGGATATCGTCGATGCTCCAGTGTGTGATGGGAGGTGCATCGGGTGCCTGCGCCGGAAGATTCGGCGAGTTGAAACCGAATGGCATAGCCTCGGGCTTGTTGTCCTGGGCGAAGGCCTGCTCAATGAAAGACAAGTTGCTCAAATGCCCGCCCACAACCGGTGCGGCGGTGGAACCAGTAGTTCGCCCGATGACATAGCCAACCAATGCGGCACCGACGACACACAAAGCTAATCGTTCCTTCATGCCTCACCTCCACGAAAATTTCTTGTTACCGTTTGGTTTCCGGCTTGTTGGCCTCTATGCGAATCAGTTTGAGTAATTCGGTCTGGCGCGGAAGGTCTGTGTTGCCACTGGGAAACTTGTTCACGCTCAGAATGTACGCCAAGATCTCGATTTTTTGCTGTCGCGTCATGCGCGCCGGATTGTCCTCCGGCATGGTGCGGCGAATGCGCTCGTAGAGATCTGCAAGCAGGAGTCCGCTCCAATTGCTCATGAACGGCATACCCGCGAGTGGCGGAGATTCTCCTGCGCCCTTCAGTGTTTCACCGTGGCAGGAAGAGCATCCGGTTTTGTAGGAAGCTTCTCCACGCTTGGCCTGATCCTCGGTGTACACGCCATCCCAGACCGATCTTGTATCTGATGCCGAAGACTCCTGTGCGGCCAAGAGACTTGCGGCGATCGTCATGCAAAGCACTGTTAGCAGGACTGCCCGCCCGAGGACCATTACTCTCAACGTTCTCCAATCCCACACTTTGAGAATGAAAACCAATGCAACCTCGAGCTATTCATCCGAGGGCAGCGCATACGCAATGTATTCCCCGGAGTACGTCCCACCACTAACGGCAATCACGATGTACTGCTTGCCGTTCAGCATATAAGTCATCGGTGAACCGCTCTCCGGCGCCGGCATGTATACCGCTCCGACTTCCTTGCCGGTTGCTTTATCGTAAGCGCGCAGCATCGCCCCACGGGGGTGTTCGGCTGTAGTTGTGACCTGGGCATCGCCGGCGATGACCAGCGTCTTCGTGACCAGTGTGCCGACATTCCACGTTTCCTGGCCGGTTCTCGGTATGGTAAGCCCCTTCAAAGCGGGGTGATTCCGGACCAGGTCGGGCGTTTCTCCATGCGGGATCTGCCAGACAATCTCCCCTGTGTCGAGCTTAATCGCGGAGATCGTTCCGTATGGCGGCTTGATGAGCGGCAGGCCCTCTACGTTCAGCGAAATCCATTCGTCGCTCGGACCCTTCTTGGCAGGCTTCGGAGCATCGGCGCTGGAGTTTGTACCGGCCGCATTGATCATCTTCACTTCTCTGCCTGACGTGCCGTACACATAGTTCATGTCCGAGAAACCCTTGGGTGGCTGAACCAACCCGATCGGCTCGAGACAAGCATTGCACGCATAAAGGTAAGCGATATGGGTCTCGGGGTCGTACGAACCACCCGGCCAATTCGTGCCGCCATCGGCTGTACCCAGGGTTAATGTTGCGGCAGGGCCCTCCGCTGTGCTTACAACCGGCGGAGTAAACACAGGCCCCAGGTGATAGTGCGAAACAAGCTCCTCCGCTTTCTTGCGCAGCTCAGGGGTGAAGTCAATTAACTGCTCGACTGAAACTCCATTGCGACTGTACGCGGGTGGTTTGGCGGGGAATGGTTGCGTTGGCGAATACCATTCGCCGGGAACATTACCTTGTTCGACAGGCCGCTCTTCGATCGGCCAGACCGGCTTTCCGGTCACTCGGTCAAGCACGTAGAGAAAGCCCTGCTTGCTGGGTTGCGCAACAGCCTTGATCTTGCGGCCGTCCACAGTGATATCCGCCAGAATGGGCGCGGAAGGAATGTCCATATCCCATAAGGGATGGTGTACGAGCTGGAAGTGCCACCTGCGCTCGCCAGTCTTCAGATCGACGCATACCAGGCTTTCTCCAAAAAGATTGTTTCCCGGCCGATGGCCACCATAGAAATCTGCAGTCGGACTCTCAACGGGCAAGTAAACCAGGCCGAGATCTTCATCGACGGTGATCTGGGTCCAGACTCCCGTGTTGCCGGTGTAGTCTGCCGAGCCGTTCAGCCAGGTGTCATAACCAAACTCTCCCTTTTTGGGGATGGTGTGAAAAATCCATAGGCGCTTGCCTGTGCGGACATCAAAGCCGCGCACGTATCCTTTATTGTTGCGATAGCTGACCGGAGTAAATCCTTCCCGAAAGGCAGCGCCGACAATCACGGTGTCTTTGGCCACGATTGGCGTCGCGTGCAGCCCGATCTCGCCGGTCGTGACGTCGGGGAGAATCGTCTGATCATCGTCGAGCTTGAGATCAACGATGCCATTCTGCCCGAAGCTGGGCACCGGCACGCCAGTTTTAGCATTCAGGCAGACCAACCGGTAACCCGGACTGATATAGAAGACTCGTTCTTCCTTTCCATCGGACCAATAAGCAAGCCCACGACCGGAGAGCTGTCTTGGCGCGGCTGCACCACGGGCGCCTTCGTGTTCTCCGTGCACCCAGAGCAATTCGCCGGTGGCGGCGTCAAGGGCGATAGCCGCTCTTCGTGTTCCGGCCGTGGTGTACAGAACGCCGTTAACCATCAGTGGCGTGCCTTCCAGCTTGTACTCGGGGCGGTCCCCGAAGATATCAGTCTTGATGCGCCACGCCACCTCGAGATCATTGAAGTTCGACGCATTAATTTGATCGAAAGAGCGGTAGCGCGTTCCCGCCAGATCGGCTGTGTAAGTTGGCCACTCGGTGTTTTTCAGGCGAGATTGCGCGGAGGCGGCGGAAGAAAGCAGAAAGAATATGGCAAGGGCGCAGCTTGCAGCATGCCAGAAACCAGGTTTTTGCCGACGCATCTTCTCCTCAGAAAGAAAGAAACGGATGCTTCAACCCAATTGCTTCATCTGCTCTAGCGCTTCTTTCATCTTTGCCTTTTGCGTTTCCGTGACGTCGCCGTGGGGTGGACGGGGATAGGTCTGACGGGTTCCCATCTGCAGACTGAGAGCATACTTCATGGTACCGAAGTCGTACCCGCCAACAGGCGCCAGCAGTTTAATGGCGGCATCTAGTTTTGCCAGCGGCTCATCGAGGCTCTTGCCGGCGCGTTTCGTCGCGAATACGTCCGCGATCTGTTTAGTGAACAGATTCCCTTCCATGAGAATGGCGCCCATGCCGTTTTCGAGCGCGGACTTTAAGTTGGTGACCGTTCCTGTTCGCATGTTGAGCTTAGGAAACGCTTTGACGAAACGACCGTACTCGCCGACATCGTCCTCGGAGTCTTTAATTCCCGCGAGATTGGGGTATTTTTCCAGCGCGTGCAGAAGGTCGAGGGAGATTGGAACGCCACTCGTACCAGGAATATGGTAGAGGTTGATCGGAATCGTCACCTTGTCAAACAGTAGCGAGAAATACGTAATCAAACCCTCAAGGGGCGGGTGCTTGTAATAGAACGGAGGAATGACCAGTAAACCATCAGCCCCACTCGCTGCGGCATGCTGTGAGAGTTCAATCGTTTCGGGAAAGTTCGAAGTGCCGGACGAGACGATGATGTTCAGGCCGTTGCGGTGCTTGAATGCGGTCTCGGCCACCTTCTTACGTTCGGCGACGGAGAACGATGGATACTCGCCGGTCGTTCCCAGAACGACTACACCGTCAACGCCAGTTTGCTTGAAGTACGCCATCATGTCGGCGTAAATGGTCTCGTCAAATTTCAAATTCTTGTCGCAGGGAGTCAAGGCCGCGACCCAGAACATGCATTTTTCATTGGGAGCAGGACTGCTTGATGGGCCGGGGATAGCATTTGCCGGCTGGCTGATCGAATTGCCGACGATGCCTAGTGCTGCAGCGCCACCTAAGGTCTCCAAAAATGTTCTGCGTGAAGTTGCCATTGCTCGTTGCCGCCGAGTCTATGCCAGAGCGATAGAAAAGGCAAAGAGAACTTGTTCGATGGTCAGAGCCCTTTCGGGAAGAAGGTCCGCGTGTCCACGCAGTGTTATCATGCTGACGAAAAATGGAAAACAACTCCCGAAGACGGTTCCTGTTCCGTTCTGCAACGGGGCTTGGTGGGGCCTGGTTGAGCCTGCAGTGGCCGGCGATTCTCGCAGCTCAGAACCATGTCCGCGAGGCTGCAAATTCCTCCATGGGGCTAGTGTTTCAGTTCTTCTCGCCTGAACAGGCTGCTCAGGTCGAAGCTGCGGCTGCTCAGATTATTCCGGCCGACGATACACCCGGCGCCCGCGAAGCACAGGTCATTTATTTCATCGATCGCGCGCTGGTTACCTTTGACAAGGACAAGCAGCCGGCTTATCTGCTGGGCCTCCGGGAATTGCAAGTGAAGACGTTGGAGCTTTTTCCGCAGGCAAAGTCGTTTTCGGGATTGACCTCATCACAGCAGATCAAAGTTCTTCAAGCCATCGAGAAGACGAGCTTCTTCGAACTGCTGCGCCTACACACGATCGTGGGTTTCTTTGCACGCCCCGAATACGGCGGGAACCACAACCAGGTTGGGTGGAAGCTGATCGGGTTGGAGGACAAAATGACCTACGAACCTCCTTTTGGCTACTACGACGCGGAATATAACAAAAGGCAATAGCAAACCTCCGGGGCCGGGATGAAAAAGTTCGACACCAACACTGCGGTTGATTTCGTTGTGGTCGGCGCAGGCGCCGCAGGCGGCGTTGTCGCCAAGGAGCTATCCACAGCAGGACTTGACGTGGTTGTTCTCGAACAAGGGCCCTATCTACTCGAAGGCGATTTTGCTCATGACGAGCTAAAGAACTGGGCGTTCTGGAACAGTCCTCGAATTGGGCGGAGCATGCTGGCCAACAACCACGAACAGCAGCCGAACACGTTTCGTAAGACCAAGAACGAAACCGCTGTCGTGAAGCCGACCATCCAATACGGGCAATGTGTGGGGGGAGGAACTGTACATTTCACAGCCAACTACTGGCGGTTCCATGAGATCGATTTCGTCGAACGCAGCCGCTGGGGATCGATTTCGGGAACCGGCTTCGACGACTGGCCCATTACCTACGCTGAACTGGAGCCTTATTACACCAAGGCGGAGTGGGATCTTGGCATCTCGGGATTGGCCGGAGCAAATCCGTTTGAACCGCCGCACTCCAAGCCTTATCCGTTGCCGCCCCTGCCCGTGAAGTCTTCGGGAGTTCTTCTGGAGCGCGGGGCGAAGAAACTCGGCTGGCATGCTTATTCCGCCCCAATGGCCATCCTTTCTCAACCCTACAAAGGGCGCGCGGCCTGCGGGCATTGTGGGTATTGTGAGTGCTTCGGGTGCGAATGGGGTGCTAAATCGAGCACGCTGGCGAGTGTGATCCCGATGGCTGAGGAGACCGGACACTGCGAAATTCGCTCCGGTGCTTACGTCCGCCAGATCTCCGTCGACAGACAGGGGAGCGTGAATGGGATAGTTTATTTTGACGGCCAGCGGCAAGAACAAATGCAGCGGGCAAAAGCAGTTGTAGTCTGCGCCAATGGAGCCGAGACGCCGCGCTTGCTTTTGCAATCGACCTCGAGCCGGTTTCCTAACGGACTAGCCAACTCGAATGGCCTGGTAGGTAAGTTCCTCATTCTGGAATGTGGTGCGGGTGCGACCGGAACTTTCGAGCATCCCCTCAACGAATACAAGAGCGTGGTTGTAACTCGCGTGGTCCAGGACTTCTACGATGCGGATCCCAAGCGAGGGTTTTACGGCGGCGGTGGAATGGATGCGCGCTTTGATGATCATCCCATCGCATATGCAATATCAGACCGACCCGACCTTCCGCGATGGGGAAGTGACTTTAAGCGTGCTGTGAAAGAAAATTACACTCGCACCCTCAACGTGTTTGCGCATCTCACATCCCTGCCGATGGAAACTAACACTGTGTCCCTCGATCCGGAGGTCAAAGATGCATGGGGGCAGCCTGCCGTTCGAATCACCTACAGGAATCATCCGGACGACCTGAAGAACATGGCGTTTTTTCGCGAGCGGGCGCTCGAGTTGCTGCAAGCTGCTGGCGCGAAGAAACGGTGGGGATGGCCGGTGGAGGAAGTCACAATGTCTGTTCATCTGATGGGGACCTGCCGAATGGGAAACGATCCCGAGACGTCCGTGGTGAACAAGTACCACCGTGCGCACGACGTGCCGAACCTCTTTGTGGTGGATGGAAGCAGCTTCGTAACGAGTGGGCGCAACCAACCTACGTGCACAATCCAGGCTCTGGCTTATCGTGCTGCCGACAACATTGTCCAGGCTGCCAAGACGGGCGAAATTCCATCCTCTTTTTGATTTTTGACTGCTAAGTCCGAGAATGAACGCACCGTCTCGCCATGCAGACGGGCACCGGATTCGAAAGTCACGCTGGAACCAAGAAAACGCGCTGGTGCGGGCGTGTAGAAAAGAGTGTCAAGGCGCACGGTGCCCCTGTAGACCGATGAACGACGCGGGCAGGTTGGCGGCACAGGCTACGAGCTGTGCCCGTGAGAACCTCTTGCGAACCAGAATCTTGTTACGCTCTCCTAAATGCAACCAGGTGAAAAGTGGTTTTGCCCAAATCGTCCGATGGATGCGATGTGCGTGGGATGATCCTCCTGATCTAAACTGCCGAGCCAAATCCTACTCGGCGGCGGACCATCTTATTACCCCCGGTGCTTCGAAAAAAACCTTCTGGCGGCGTTGCCAGAACCCATTTATTTTGCAGTGCCGAAATGGCGGATTTCAGCTTTCCGAAAAGACTTGGTTTTGGGCATATATCCTCTCCTCGCAAAACTTGACCAACTGAGTCATCCCTTTCGACAAGCCGGAGAGTCGAACGTTGTAGTTTTCCACAGCTTCCCAATGGCCCTAGGCATATACTTCGCCGGGCGCGAAATTTGCGCCTAGGAGAAACTCCCCCATGAAAACGACAGGCGAAGTCCTGCTCGCGGCGCTAGCATTGGCCGCAATCTACTGCGCAGTTCCAAAGAACGCTTCCCAGACCGGTGCCGCTACGATACAGGCAGAACAAGTGGTGTTGGTGGCGGACGGCAGCGATCCGATGCCGTTGTGCCGCGGAAAAGTTTGCAAGTAACAAACGTGAACTGAAAGTCCGCGACTGAGCGGCCTCGACAAAGAACTTGCGGGGATGCTTGGGGAGAAGTATGCTTCTGACCTCTGGGGGGTGGAAGCAATGAAGGGCATCTTGATGTATGCGAGCTGGGTTGCGGGTCCGGTGCTGCAGATTACGCTTCTTCTCTTCATGTTCCGGCGCAAATGGCACGGAGTTTTTCCACGATTTTTCTCTTACATCACTTTTCAGATTGTGAAGTCCGGGATTTTGTTTGTTGTTTATCGCTACTCTCCGGACAACTACTTCGATGCATACTGGGCGGGCAACGCGATTAGCGTGCTGTTAGGTGTCGCAGTGATGGACGAAATTTTGCAGCACCTCCTGAAACAATATGGCGGCATTCAGAAGTTGGCATCCGTCATCTTCAGGTGGGCCTGTGGGCTGCTTATCTTGCTCTCGATCGTGAATGCCTTCTCGACGCAGCAGGCTAGTGCCGACCGTGTCGTGTCAGCGGTGCTGGCATTCGATCGCAGTGAGCGCGTTATGCAATGTGGGCTGTGCATACTCTTGATGATTCTTTGCCGGTTGCTCAGAAATTGCTGGCGGCAGCCCGTATTCGGAATTGCGCTAGGATTCGGAATCTTTGCATGCATCGAGATGGTGCTGGTCAGCGTTGTGATGTATTTCGGTGATGGTCCGGCTGCGATTGTCAGTCTAACAAAGAGTTCAGCATACAATGCCATCACTGTGCTCTGGATTGCATATCTGCGTCAAAGCGAATCGACATTGGGGATTGAGCAGGCTGAGCAGCTCAGTGCACTGAATGTAGTGTTGGTCGGGTCAACTGAAGCCGGGGATCCTAGATTTATTTCAATGGTCGAGCAAATGGTGGACCGCGTATTGTCCCGGCACTCGTGGCCTAGACCGGTTGTGCAAGGATCTCAAATTGTAGGCAGTAAACCGCAGCCAGAAGAGCGTAACTAAAGCAACGCCGACAGCTGGTGATGAGACCCACGGAAAAGCGATCGGATGTTCATCCCAAGTGGTCTTCGGACGAAGGCCAAATCATTACCTTCACTTCACGCGGTGGTTCGGCAACAGGCGTCGTGAAAGAGGTGAGATGGGGACTTGTGTGGAGAGATTTCATTCTTGAGGATGGGCGTGTTATACCCGAGCACAAGATTCTGGGTGAGCATGAATCGCCAGCCTGGCGCAAGCCACAGGACATTAGCCAAGACGAAAGGGAGGCTTGGGAACGACGGCTCGTTTCGATGGCCGACACCGGTTTGGATCCTCGCGATGAGGAACAACCCTTCCGTGCCGAGCTGAATCAGTATCTGGCGTATACCTATCTAAGGTTCAAGGAGTCTCGGCACAAACCGCCCGATCCTAAGTGGACATGAAAATTCGCGTTATCCGAAGTGAGGTCAGAGAAGCCGAGCGCTAAATCATGGGCAAAACTTATCAATCTGGGAAACAACAGGTTTGGAGCCTACTTTCGGAAGCCGGACTCGTAGACATACCCACCGATGAGTTTTCAGAGCGTGTCAAAGAAGCTAAAAAGGCTGTCATGGACCGCCTCGGTGAATTGCTCGAGTCAACAACTGACATTGAGGAACGCGACTCCGCTGCATACTCCTTGGCCACGTTAAAGAGACTAGAGACTGCGCTCCAGCGAAAAGGAACCCCTCGTACAGCCGATTGAGGCATTGCCGATAGGAAATTCTAGACCTCTTCTTGGAATTGCCGGGCACCGAGTCTTGTCTCTCCTGACGAATTCCTTTTGTCGCCATGAAATCCCCGATTGTTGGCTGTGTGGAAGCTGTGGTCGGGATTCCAAAACCAAGTCTTTTTGGAAAGCGCAGGATCCGACATTTCGACACTGCAAAATAAATCCGTTCTGGCAACTGTGGGCTGATCCGGATATTTCATCATGCTGCACACAGAAAAACTCAACGATTTGCACGGGCGTACGGTGGTGAATATTGTCAGCGGTGAGACGTTCCACGTTTACGACAAGAATTCGTCGCGACTGCCGAAGCCTCCGGGATGGCTCTCCCTCCGGACCATGGAAGATGAAATCAATCGCATCCTATCGAGAGCCGAAAGCAAGTTCTGCGCTCCCACCGGCGGCGTATGCACGCCTAAACCAGTAGGTCTGCTTGCCCGTAGGCATATCACCGCCGGTGATTTTCATTACATCGGCAAAGAGGCGTCTACGCGTTGGGCGGGTGGCCCCGATCCGTCCATGTTGGCTGATGCCGGAGCACTGGGCCCGGCGGACGAAACCTGCCGCGAATACGAAAGAGTGGTCGACGAAAAATATCTAGATCAAATCCGAGCAGAAGCAAAGCAATTTTCTACTCGGCGTCTGTCTCGCCAGTCCGGAGTTGCCAAGTGCGCCATAATAAACTTCAAAAGGGAAAAAACACGATCAAGTCACGCAAATTGCGAAAGCTGATTAAAGTCATCCATTACCTGCACGGTAAGCCAGAATGTGATTGAGTGGTGAAGCGCCTTCGAGAGCGAATCTAACCTATCGGTTGATCGCGAGCAAGGACTTCGCAAAGGCCCACGAGTTAGCCTTCAGGGGATTAAGAATTTCTCTTTAAGGAGTCCTAGGCTGTTCACGCCAGTGCTCACAGGGCAGGGCGTGATAAAATCCTGGTGTTTTTCCTTTTCGCACCCTACCGCACCCTCGATTCTGCCCGACTCGGCGACGGTTCCTTGCGAAGCAAGTTTTTCGTAGCGAAGTCATCTTGAGGGGGGATATCGTGGGAGAGCCATGCTTTACTGTGCTCCTCGTAGAAGACTACGAGCCGTTCCGACGTTTCGTTGTTACCAAGCTGCAAGCCCAACCACAACTGCGAATTCTGAATGAAGTGTGTGACGGAGCAGAAGCCGTTCAAAAAGCCGAAGAACTACAACCAGATCTGATCCTGCTGGATGTAGGACTTCCAACCCTGAATGGGATTGAAGCCGCTCGCCGAATCCGAGAAGTCTCCCCGAATACAAAAATTCTTTTCGTGAGCGAAAACCGTTCTACAGATATTGCGGAAGAAGCTCTCCGCGCCGGTGGGCTTGGCTACGTCGTGAAATCGGACGCGGAAAAGGATCTATTGCCGGGGATCGACGCCGCGCTTCACGGTAAGCGTTTCATCAGCGCTAGTCTGGCAGGTCACTTCCTCGTGACCACGACATTGAGTGCCACTCCGGCAATGCTTTCGTGGATCATCACGATCATTTGAGGCATTCATTGAGATGCAAACCAGGCCCTGGTTTGTCGTCTGTTACACAGCCTGTCGGCGCGAATTGGTATCTGCGGCAAGTGGCACGCGAACGTAGATTGTTGTTCCGCCGCCACGCTTCGATTCAATGCTAATGGCCCCATTTACCAATCGAATACGCTCGCGCATACTGGTGAGACCTAGGCCTTTACCCCGGTACGCTGCTTCGGGATCGAACCCCCTACCTGAATCATTAATGATTAAATGAATCTCGCTGGAGTCCTCCCGCAATTGAACTTCAACTTGTCTTGCCCCGCTGTGCTTGATGACGTTGTGCAGGGCTTCCTGCAGGACTCGAAACAGTGTGAGACCGATTTGGAGTGGCACGGCACTCGGCACGTCACTTTTGAAGTCGATCTGCATCCGCTGCCGCTCGGCAAATTCCTTGCACCAGCTTTTCATGCCTGCAACGACGCCCAGATATTCCAATTTTGAGGAGTGCAAATCGTGCGACAAGGCTTGAACATCGTTCGAGATCTCAGCCGTTTGTCTTCGGAGTTCCTTCACACGGGGCTGGATTTCAGAAGGATTCTCTTGCAGTTGTTCGAGTTCGAGCGACAGCATTGCGAGCCTCTGGTTGATGTCGTCATGAAGCTCTCTTCCAATGCGAGTGCGTTCTTGTTCTTGCGATTCGATCAATTTCTGGCTCATACCCAAGAGTTCCTCTTCCAGCTGTTTACGGCGGGTTATGTCCTCCGCAAGAACGAGAATCCCTCCCACAGCGCCTTCAGGGGTCTTCCAAGGACGAACCTCCCAGCGTGCCCAATGAGTGCCGTCTTGCCCATCCCAACGGTCTTCGTCGGCTCGCAGGGTTTCTCCTTGAAGGGCGCGGCGGTGAACCTCTTTCCAGCGCTCCGGCATGTCTGGAAAAATCTCATAGTGGGAACGCCCTTCTATTTGAGCTCCGCCGGGTAAGTAATCAGAACACCATCGGTCACTGACTTGCAGATAACGCATGTCACGGTCGAGCATCGCGACCGCCGCGGGCACGTTCTTGACGAAGACTCTCAGCAGTTCCTCCCGTGATCGCAGTAATGAACCCTGCGCTTCTAACGTGCGGTTCATTTCCAAAAGCGCCTCTTCTGCCCGCTTGCGATCAGTTATGTCGTGCAGAATACAGGCTACTCGATCAACGCCGTTCACGCCTTCGATCGGAAAGTATGAGAGCAACAAATCCCTCTCCCCGGCCGGGGGGTACGAGAATTTCGTTTCGTACCTGACCACCTTACCCTGGAAACATTCATCCAGTTTGGGCTTGAGGACAGTCTCAAATATCTCCTCGCTCAAAACCTCAGTGATGAAATGTCCCACCACTTGCTCCCTCGTCAGATTTCGCATTTTCAAATACTGACGGTTCGCAAGCAGGAACCGGTACTGTCGGTCGATGACCCCGATCATCTCCTCCGCACCTTCCACCGCTTCCTCGTACTCTCGCAAACGGCCTTCCGCCAGCTTGCGCTCGGTCACATCCATATTGACCCCGAGCACTCGTACAGGCTCAGCCGATTCATTCCTGAGAACCTGCCAGTACCCGGCAATCCAGTGGACACTGCCGTCAGGCCAGATCACACGCCATTCTCCCTTGGTCGGTTGCCCGGTTTCGAGGCCGCTGCTCCGAAGGTCATTGACTCGGTCCCGATCCTCAGGATGGATCAACTTCTCGAAAAAAATCATCGTTGTTCCATCAAATTCACCGGGAGACAAGCCGTACATGAGCTCAAGTTCTGTTGACCACGTGACGATACCCGTCCGAAGATCCCGTTCAAAAGTTCCTATGCGAGCGGCATGTTGGGCCAATCGCAGCCGTTCTTCACTTGCGCGTAATTGTTCTTCATCTTGGAGACGCACCTCCATGGCCACTTGTTTGCGCAAACTCTGTGCCCGTTCGTTTTCGGCCCGTTCACGTTCGGAATAGAGTGTTGCTAAGGTCAATCCAGTTAGCGAGAAAACCGTGAAGAACGCATCCAACTGGACTGCGTTCACAAATGGGGTGCTAACCGCGAACGGTCCCGAGCCCAAGGCAGTCTCGACTGTGGCCACGGTCGCCACAACGAACATCGAAACGGCGGCACCGCTCACGCCAAAGCGAACGGCTGCCCAGATCACGATTGGGAGTATGGTAAAAGCCATCATCCTAACGGGCACGATGGAGAAGTCGTTAAACACAGCCGTGCACAGTGCAACAAGGATGACTAACAGACAAAAGAGTTCTGCTAGTCGACCCCATCCGCGAATTCGGAAAAGGCTCGGAATCGTGAGGACGAGGGGTGTTACCAAGAGAACTCCTGTGCTGTCGCCTAGCCAGTAAATTAGCCAGGCTGAACCCAGCCCGGAATACGTATGTACTTTGCTCGAGTGCAGGACGAATGTTCCAATTGATGCGCTCACCGTTGCACTACCGAGGCCGCCCAATACCACGAGGGCGAGTGCGTCTCGAAATCGTGATATGGAGTTGTCAAAATTGACAAGGCGAAGAAGGAAAACGCCGGTCACAGCCGCGAGAGTCGACCCAGCAGCCTGGCCAAGAGCAGTCAAGGCCGATTCGGGACTCAGGAATGCAATTACGAAAGCGGCTGACAACACTGCGGGCCAAATCCGGTATCCACAAAGCAAAATCGCACCGAGTGCAACGCCGTATGCAGGCCAGACAGGCCCAAGATTACTGCTTCGGATATTCGTAGTAGCTTGGCCAAGTTTTCCCGCAATGAAATAGCCGATAAAGACAATCGTGAACTGCACCAGATAGTTTGGGACATGGGGAATCACAAGCCTGCGCATTGCTGTCGCATGCGCGACCTGAACGTTGGAACGCCTCAGAAAGTGGATTGATCGGGTTGAAATTGTGAACACCTCAGCGGAGTATCCAGAAACTTTATACTCGCGAGCCTGCCAGCCCTGCAATAAGACCGATTGGGATGACGTCTCATGGTTGACACTGGCTCAAAGCCCCTCGTTCGGTACCAAGGTATGACACGGGTCGGGTTGATCTGAAGCTGAACAGATATGATCTGATTCCAGTTCCACCCTCTCTCCCGACAACAAAGGGACGCCCGAGCCGGACACAATGAGCTGCGTTGCGATGAGTTGATCTGAGGGGGCGGCACTTGTAATGACTTGGAACGCGGAAGGAGAACACAATTTGTGTTCTGCCGATCCGTGAGGGCGTAAAGATTGGAAAAATCGAATGAGCTAAAGAGAGGATCGGAAAATTACCGAGCGAACAGCAAATCCTTGAATCTACAGAAGACGTGTGCAGTGGGCAAGCTCGCGCACACGAGCGCCACTCAGCGCCCCCCCGCGCGCCGACACAACAAAGGGACGCCGACTCGGGCACGAATGAGCTGAGTTGAGATGAGTTGATCGGAGACAAGACTGGGATGATCTGATCTGAGTCCCAGTCCAAACATGATTTTCTGATGGGGGGATCATATTCAGAGGCTGAGGCAAGGCGCAGGGAGAGCAAACTGCGCCACGACTTGGCACGCCAAAGCTGGTCGCCTACCGACCATCCCAGTTGGCTTACGAAAGATTTCTATGCGAACGAAATCCAGCTTCGGTTGAAGGGAGCTAATCCAGTCGAGCAACTAAGCATCGACCTGAGGACGAACTGGCTCCATCAGATCGCAAGCAAGGCTGTCACGAGCGGGTGTATCGACATTGTTGCCAGAATGCAATCAGTTTTTGAGGCCGCTGATTCTCTGAGTGAGCAGGCCCTCTTGCACGCTTGCACGCACGAGCCCCCACTCCTCGGAACCGAATCAACCGATTTTGACTTGGCAGGGCCCGCCCGCGCGTGGGGCTCGCTCGTGCGTCGGTGGGAGGGCTAGTCGGTTATGTCACAAGCTTCTTTCATTCCAAATAGGACCGGAACATTGGGTGTACCTGAAAGCGTGGAATATTTCTGAGATTCAGATTTCCCAATTGGTGAGGACCCACGTTTCTGCTTCTACTACGTCGTACAGCTGTTGATTCCACCCACAGCCTGGGCGCGGAGGAAACCGATGCCTCTATCCTCCCCCACCGTGCCATGCGGCGCTTATTCACCACCACTAGGAGTAGATTTCAAGGAGCAGGAATCGGTTCTCCACAGCCTTCTATTACCTCGACACGGGCAACCGGATTTCGGTGCCGCTCACCACCGTTCCGGAATCGACTTCGATCCACGAAGCCGTATTTCCATCCGGAGTGACCACGAAATCGTAGTGGGCGCCGTCGGATTCGCTGTGGGACCCAGTGCAGTCAGAGTTCACGGTATAGGTGCCCGTCACGGTCACTCCACTATGTATCGTGCCGTTCACGCTTAACGTAACCGTGGCCATACTGTTTCCCTGTCCGTCGTAGGTGATTTCTCCCGCTGCGGAAATGGGGCCAACGCCAACAATTGTTCCTGTTCCCGACACCAGGTAGGTCCCGTGTTTGGTTGCATTCCCCAATGGACATTGAGCGGAAGACGAAAGGGGTACCGCCGCAGCGGGTATTCCTGCTTCTTCACGGTTCTTCAGTCGGGTTTCTGTACCTATAAGAACCGTGCCCGCATCAGTCCGGATCCACGTTGCGCTATTGCCATTCGGTGAAACGACGAAATTGTAGTGGGACCCGTCGGATTCGGTTAGAGACCCGCTACAGTCAGCGTTTACGGAGTAGGTTCCTGTCACGGTGATACCAGAGATGATGCTGCCATTCACGCTCGCGGTATACGTGGCGACCGTGGTTCCATGCCCATCCCAGGTGTGCACTCCAACCGCAGTTAGCGAACCGACACCGACGACTGTTCCGCCTCCAGACACGATGTAGCTGCCGTGCAGGGTTGCGTTCCCCAATGTGCACTGCGCATTAAGTGCCAGTGGCACCAAAGCAAAGACGACCATCGAAAGCATGCGAGATGCAAGAAGTTTGCTCATGACTATCCTCCTCCTTGTTGTTCCGTGTTTGAGACGATCAAAAGGGGTGCTAGAATCGGCCCCTGATGGGGCGCTGCGGTGTGTTTATGGCCTCGGGAGGCTGCGCAAGTCCTCGCGGCAGGCTCTGAAATTTCTCAAAAAATTCTCGCGGCGATCAAAAGAGAGCCATGAGCGACGAAACCATCCGGCGAGTTGGCTTAAAAAGCACTCGCGAACCTCCGTTTGCGCCTGCAGGAGCTCCCGACCAAGGTGCGGCTGAGCTCTACGAGTTCGGACCCTTCCGCCTGGAACCTGCCGAGCACATGTTGTCCCGTAACAACGAACCCGTACTTCTGACACCCAAGGCATTTGACACCCTCGTACTCTTGGTCCGGAATAGCGGCCATCTACTGGAGAAAGAAGAACTTATCAGGACACTCTGGCCTGACTCTTTTGTCGAGGAGGGCAATCTTTCCAACAGCATTTTCGTATTGCGCAGAGCCCTCGGAGAGGATGCCCAATACATCGAAACGGTACCCAAGCGGGGTTATCGGTTCGTCGGTGCCGTTCGGCAATTGCCGAGTCCATCATCGCGACCTAAGAAAAGACCACACCTCGAATTGGCGAGCCCTGCCACGCAGGCGTCCGCAACGGGCCCAAGTCCGGCGACTCTGCCTTCGGCTCACGCCGCGGCACCAATCCTTTCAGCCTTCCTGCCGTGGCGGAAGCTAGCTGCTTGGCTTTCCGCCGTGGCTGTTTGTATCGCCTTGGGCACGCTCGCGTATCTGAAATGGGATCAACCCAAACCGGTACAACCTCTCTCTGCGGTCCCTCTCACGGCTCTCCCCGGTTGGGTCGATTTTCCGGCGATCTCTCCCGACGGCACGCGAGTTGCCTTCGAGTGGACGGGCGAGAAGGAGTTCACAGCCTTCGACTTGTACGTCAAGACCCTCGGCAACGAAAACCTGTTACGCCTTACGAACGATCCTGCAGTGCACCTGGCTCCCACGTGGTCCCCGGACGGCACTCAGATTGCCTTTCAACGAGTCTCGAAAGAAGGCGGAGGTATTTACGTCGTATCTGCACAAGGCGGCGCGGTAAGAAAACTACACTCGACCAACGCATCATTCGATAGGTCGATGCAGATAAGTTGGTCTCCGGACGGCAAGACCATCGCGTTCGCAGACTCGCCTTTTCCCGGTGGCCACAAGAGACTACAGCTCCTTTCGCTCGAAACATTGCAAAGCAATGCGATTGAGCATGACGACAAATGCGTTGAAGAAGTCATGCCCGCATTCTCGCCCGACGGAAAGCAGTTAGCCTATGCGTGCTCTCTAGCTTCACGCGAGGGTGAGCTCGGTTTGTCTGTCGTCACCGCTGGGGGTCGCGCGCCACGAATGATCAAGGAGACTTCGGGATGGGTGAAGGGATTGGAATGGCAAGCCGATGGCAAGGCCCTGCTTTTCGATGAGAAGCACACCGGCATGGAACACGCCATTCTGCGCGAACTGAATGTAGTCGACGGCTCGGTTCGGGACCGTTTCGCGGGCCTGGACAGCGGCTTTTTGGGCGATTTTTCCGCGAAAGCCGGCCGCTTGGCTTACGTGGTGAACTCCAACGCTAAAAACAACATTTTGCGTGGAGACCTGCTGCATTCCAATACTCCTTCCGTAAAACTGATTTCTACGACGCGCGATCAGTTTTGCCCGAAGTATTCGCCGGACGGAAAGCACATCGCCTTTGCCTCCAATCGCGGCGGTCCACCGGAAATCTGGATAAGCGATCCCGATGGGCAAAACGTCTTGCGACTGACGGATCTCAAAAGTCTGGCGGCAGGCAGTCCGACCTGGTCGCCGGACAGCCGGAAGATCGCATTCGATTCCCGCACCAAAACACCTACGGGTCAGATTCGGGCGGATATCTACATCGTCGACATAGTTGAGAGGTCGCCGAGAAAATTGAGCACCGACACTCCTGGAGCATTCCTGCCTTCCTGGTCGCATGACGGCAAGTGGATCTACTTCGTGGGTGGCAACGACGATGCGTCAGGTGGAAGGATTTACCGCGTCCCGCCGCAGGGGGGCAAGTCCGAAGTGCTGACCACGGCGCGGGGCTATTGGCCACTGGAGTCTCTCGACGGGAAAGCAGTTTACTTCGCGGAGTGCAGTGGGACGAGTTTCACGCTGCATAGGGCGTCGCTGAATCCTACCGGCACGGAATCTCAAGTGGATGGCTTGCCGACGTTAGACTTCGTGGCGAACTGGGACCTCGTTCAAGGCGGCGTTTATTTCTTTCCGCAGGACGACATGCTGACGCTCAACTACTTCGACTTCTCCACCAAGAAGGTTCACCCGATACTCAAGGTTAGCGGTGGCGGCGCGTTCTTGGGATTATCCGTCTCCCCAGATGGCCGCTATGTTCTCTATTCTGAGCTCGACGACTACCGCAGCGACATCATGCTCGTCGAGAACTTCCGCGAATAAGCTCTGTAATTATGAATCACAAGCGCACGATCCCAGCGCGTGGGCGTGTCCGGCCAAAGTCAAAATCGGTTGATTCTTGGGTCCGGGGCAGGGGAGGGTCCATTTTGCCGTCTGTATTTACCACTCTGTACGCTCCCGGTAAGCTTGGTAACCTTCGTAGTCGGTAACAATGCGCTGCCAGAGGCGCTCGCGTTCTTCGACAGTCGCATCCCGAGCCTTTACCTGCCGTATTTGCGCTCCTACTTGGACTTGTGCCAGCGGATTGGCGCGAAGGTTGAGATACCACGAGGGGTAGTGCTTTTTACCAGCATTGGATGGGATCACAACGATGGATTGACCTTCCTCGAACCCGAGAAGCGGAGCGGTCCGAGGCTCGCCACTCTTCCGCCCAGTTGTGGTGAGGAGGATCACCGGGCATCCCACCATGCGGCTGAAAATCCGTCCCCCCGACAACCGGTAGATTGCTCGATGCAGCGTATAGAAGAGCCGAGTAGTGGCCAGTTCCCCTCCCATCACGTATCGGAAGCGGTCCAGTTTCCTCATGCTTCGACCTTCTTAGAAAGTCTCTTCATCCATGGCCAAGCAGACAAAGTACAGCCCCGAATCATTCTGACCGTATCGGTTCATCCCTGTTCTCAATTGGCGTTAAATCTCCATTAAACTCAAAATGCCTGAACGCTTATATAGGGAATCGGCCTTTGCAGTAAGCTGAACGAGGGTTAAAGCGTTTCACCTTTCCGTCGCCCCAAAACCGAGGTACAATCGCGCAATTTGCTTGGGAAAGGGGCGTCAAATATCCGATTCTGGCCGATTGACGTTTTCGTTGCGACGGGTTTTTGCTGGTGGCCGTACATTTTGGTCGCTATCTCTGTCATCGGATTTCTCTATCGAGCAACGACCGTGCGATGACTTCCCTGGCAAGAAATGGAACTCGCGGCGCTAAAGAGCCGTAAAGAATGCCCCAAAAGCCCCTAATCCTTGCAGTTTCGATAGTCCTGCTACATCTTCTGAACGCAGCGACACTCAGCACGACTCCAGCTGGCTCGTTAGTCGCCAATCTGCTGGAAATCTCCGCCTGCGGCCTTGCAGCGGCCATGGCGTTTGGAGCATTCCGCCGAGGGCGCGGAATGAGCCGGCCCTTCTGGCTGCTGGTGGGCACGACCCCAGCCATCTGGGGATTGGCCAACGTGGGTTGGACGTACTATGAAGCCGCATTGCACAGCGAACCTCCGGCAACCTCTGTAGTGCGATTCCTGTTCGGGGTCGAAGGCGTACTGCTGGGGACGGCCCTGTTTCTGGACCAGGAAAAGGATTCTTCACGAATCGACGCGGAATCCGCTCTTGACTTCATCCAGTTCGGGATCGTGTTCTTCCTGATTTACCTCGAATTTTACTACCTGCCGGCGCATCACCTGAATGTGCAGGCGGCCTTCTTTCGGGAAATTCGGGTGGAGAATGTGGAAGACGCCCTGCTGACTGCCCTGTCGGGTTTGCAAGCGTTGCGCGCACGGAAACGGCATATCCGAAAACTGTACAGCGGGCTATTCTTCTACCTGTTGACTGTAACGGTGTGCGCGGCCACGGCAGAATACTTGACAAGCATCAAACCGGCCCCCACCGGGACTTTGCGGGATTTGCTTTGGCTCACGCCGTTCCTAAGCTTCGCACTCTGGGCAGCATATTGGCAGCCGGGCCCTGAGGAGCGATTGAAAGACGAACACCGGCGGAGGACCTTGGGAGAGCTATTGGTCACGAACGCAACGTTTGCACTCGGTCCTTTGATCATTATTTTCCAGATGTCGCAGCTCGGAGCCGAGTGGAGGCAGTTGCACCTTTCACTTTTGGGAGTTTCGATCCTCTGCTTTGCAGCGCGATTAGGAATGAGCCAGCAACGGGAAGGGAAAATCTCCGACGAGCGTCTAGAGGCGGAGAAGGCCCGCTCGGAGACAGAAGCCAAATTCAAGATGTTTGTCGAACAAGTAGCGGCAGTGAGTTACATCGCGGAAGTGGGGGTACACGGCAAATGGCTGTATATCAGCCCGCAGGTTGAAGAGAGCTTTGGCTACACACCTGAGGAGTGGCTGTCGGGGTCGGAGAACTGGCTCGCCCGTGTGCCCGAGGAAGACCATTCGGTGATTCACCCAGCGGAAGAAGACTGCGCGAAGGGGAAGCGCTTTCAGGCGGAGTACCGGTTGAAGCGCAAGGACGGCCAAGTCATCTGGGTAAGCGATACGGCAGCGCTTGTTCCAGGGAGCGAGAGCCACCCGCTGATGGAAGGAATCATTGTTGACATCACGGAGCGGAGGCAGATGGAGAATCACTTGCAGCAAGCGCGACGAATGGAAGCGGTAGGGCGGCTTGCAGGTGGCGTGGCGCACGATTTCAACAATTTGCTGACGATCATCAAGGGATACGCGGAGCTGGCCCTGAACCGAGCGGCAGGGCAGTCTGAACTGGAAGGTAACGTCCGGCAGATCGCGGACGCGTCTGACCGAGCGGTCACCTTGGTACGGCAATTGCTTGCCTTCAGCCGAAAGCAAGTGCTGAAGCCGACGGTGCTGGACCTGAACAGCATCGTCCTGAGCACGGACAAGCTTTTGCGGCGGCTTGTGACGGAAAACATCGAGATGAAGACGCGGGTGGGCAAGGATATAGGGGCCGTGAAAGCCGATCCAAGCCAGTTGGAACAAGTAATTCTCAACTTGGTTGTGAACGCCCGCGATGCCATGCCTAGGGGAGGAAAACTCATCATTGAAACCAGCGGGGTTGATCTCGGTTCCACATTCGCACAGGATCAATCGTCGGTCACTCCAGGACCGTATGTGATACTCAGCGTTACGGACACTGGAGTAGGCATGAGCGCCGAGACGATGGCGCACATCTTCGAGCCTTTTTACACCACGAAAAGTGGCGAGCGCACCGGACTGGGCCTGGCGACGGTTTACGGTATTGTGAAGCAAACCGGGGGACACATTGCGGTATACAGCGAACATGGGAAAGGCACCACGTTCAAAGTCTATCTACCTCGAGTGGCGGAAGCGGTGCATGCAACAGCTGTGCCTGAGCGGAAGGATTCCCGGAGCGTGAACGGTCACGAGACGATTTTGCTGGTTGAGGACGAACGTGCAGTGCGCGAATTGGCGCGCACGGTGCTGGCCGACCGCGGATATTCGGTGATCGAAGCGCGGAGCCCAGAGGAAGCGGTGCGCTTGGCAGATGACCACGGCAGCGAAATTCATCTGCTGCTAACGGATGTTGTCATGCCAGGGATGAGCGGTTACGACTTGGCCAAGCGGTTGAAGGCGCAGCTTTCGGACCTTCGCGTGTTGTACATGTCCGGCTACGCTTATGACGTATTCGCAGAAAAAGGCGCCCTCAAGGAGGACTCGGCTTTTCTGCAGAAGCCGTTCGCCCCGAGTGTGTTAGCACAGAGAGTGCGTGAGACACTTGACCGGCAAGTGGAACAAATGAAGGCGCTCGATCCTCAGCATCCTGACCTCCGTTTTTGAGGCGAACTACGACCCGATTGGCGCGCACCGATTGCCTCGACGTATGCCGGTGCGCCGCACAATCGTCACGATTCCGCTCTGTGCAGTCCTGATCCTGAAACTGTCGCTTTCTAGTTGATCAGACTGCCAACTTCTCTTTTGCAGTTGTCTGGTCCGCCGGATGAAAGTGGATCCTCGTCGTCACGATCTGGCCGCGAAGTTGGTTCAGCTGCGCCATTTAGTGAAGTTCCAAAACCCAGAGTTGGCAGCGGAATGAAGGCAACACGCGCGAACTCAGAAAACGCTTAGGGCCAAATTGCGCGCGACCAAGTACCGGTCCTTCTGCAAGAACGTACCCGGGGCGATGCCGTAGGAGCGGAACGAAATCAATTCGATCGCGATCCAGACGCCTGTTTCGAGCACATTGCCATTCGTTGACTTATGAGTGAAAGCCCCGGCTGCTTTTGCCACCCTTTTTTGCCGAATCGAAGGTTCCCGCTGATCTCGTAACTACCACCTGTGGGCGATTCCGCAATTGCCGGGCAGCTGCCAGACTCGGCTCCATCACAGAGAAACCCTGATGCAACAACGAAAGCGTAACTGGCGGAGGTGTTTTGTGCTATGGCAGAACCGGCGAAGAGCAAGGGGATCAAGCCTGTCCCGGCAATCCAAGTCGCAATTGATCTCCAAGACGACCTGTTCATTCGCATTGACCTCCTGCGACTGGGTCGCAGTCAGCAAATCTCGTGAGCTGAAATCCGATGAGATTTGCTGACCAGCGGCCCGAGATACCTATCAAACGGTTATCAGTCTGGAATCCTTACAAAACCGCGGAAAACGTTGTTCGCGTCAATGTACACGCCGGTGACAGCTCCTGCGTCGTTGATGCCGACAGGCCCGGTAGCAATCGACCCGGCGGGATCGACAGTTACGATCTTGCCTTTCGGGTTACGGAGATCGCCGTGGTAGTTATGGTTCGCGTCAATGTAAGTTCCCGTGATAGCACCCCAATTATTGAGGCTGACAGAACAATCGGAGGGACAACCCGTGCCTGACCGGCGTCCGATCCTGCGCCCGGAGACTCTGACACCAACCTTCCCGCTCCTTCGTGTGACTCTATATACATGCGTCTGGTGTATCACCATTTCACCAAGCCAAACGCGATAGACTCCAATCTCCACAAGTCGCTCAAGCATGGTGGACGGTTGGCGATCATCGATGAGGAGCCAGTGAAAGGCACAACCATTCCGGATGGAGTTCGGAGGAACCGGCTCGGAACGGTATCCCCGAAAAGGTCTCATCGGTGAGTTGAAGCACGCGGGATTCAAGGTCCAAACCATCGAGAAAGACTGACCGGGTAGAGATGCGGCTCACCCGATGTATTGCGTCGTTTTCCTCAAACGTTAAAACGCACCGTCACGCCTGGTGCAATGTGGGCCGCCAAGCGTGACTGCTGCGTTCAAGGCGTTACGACAGGTCGCGAGAAGATAGACTGTCGCGTGAAGCATCATCGACCACAGTCACTCGTCCAGACGCGCCCGTGGGCTGCCGTTCGCGCCATCGGTTGTGAGTTGATGAAGGTGGCTGCCGTCAGGCCTCATAACAAAAATCTGGTTTTGACCTAAGGTGCTTGGCCGAGCAGACATGAACAAAATGCGTTCTCCCTCACTTGACCACGCCGGGGCGCGACTGCACCAAGTTTGGTGAGCCGGGTCAGGATTCGGCGTGAGCTCAATCTGGTTGTTGCCGTCCGCGTCCATCCGAAATACTGAACAGTAACCGTTACGGAAGCTCATGAACGCGATGTAATTGCCATTTGGGGACCAGGATGCCATCTGGGCAAAGCTGGTTGAGGCTTCCTGGGTTAGTGGTATCGGAGTGCCGCCTTCGGCATTTACCACGGCGACGTCGATTCCATGGCGCAAAACGATGTATCTGCCGTGGGGTGACCAACTCGGAAACCTGCTAGGCGTGGGCGGGTAAGTGACTTGCCGGGGCAAATCCTGCGGGTACTTGAGATCCATTACATAGATCTCGTAAACACCACCGTCGCGATCACTCTCGAAGGCAATGTGCCTACCGTCGGGAGACCACCTCGCCCATCCGTTATTTGAGGTGCTATTTGTCAGATTTCGAACCGCGCCATGCTGGTCGCGCAGGAAGATATTGGTGTTGCTCGTTGGCGTCGGTCTCACGGTGAAGACGATCTGGTTGCCAGTCGGGGAGATGTCCGGGTCGGTGTCGTTGGCAGTGTCGTTTGTAAGGCGCATCTGATGACTACCGTCCGAGTTCATGGCGTAAATCTGCGAGTTAGCCGCGCCGTCGCGCGTGCTGTAGAAAACAAGGTTGAACCCGGACTCCTGCGCATAGAAAAGACTGGAACTGAATAGGACCCCAAACATCGCGAGTGCGTACAACGAGCATTTTGTAACTGGGTTTGTCATGGCACATGCCTCCAAGAACTGTTGGGCGTTAGTGGCAACGCCTGAGCCGCTGAACTTTGGCGGCCTCAAACATTGCGCTCAATTCCATTAACGAGAAATCCGGTGAAAAGGGCTCAACGGGATCGGAATAAAAGTCTTGAGCCCGGAAAAGGCCGCCGAGAAAGCTGAAAAGAAGCCGTGTTTTCAAGCACTTGTTGTCTTTGACCCTCAGCGGAAGCTGGGATACCATGTCATGCAATCGGAGGGCTGGGCTTCCGGCCAGCGATTCTTGTGGGGCGTTCGTCCACCTACAGCGTTACGGAACTGCTGACACGCTGGCGCGAGGGAGACGCAGCTGCGAGAGACGCTCTGGTTCCACTCGTCTATCAGGAGTTGCGCCGCCTGGCCCGCAAATGCCTAGCTGGTCAACCCAGCGATCACACCCTGCAGCCTACAGCCTTGGTCCATGAGGCCTACCTTCGTCTGGCTGAGCGCGAAAAAATGCACTTTGAAAACCGCGCCCATTTCCTGGCGGTGCTGACGAGAATCATGCGGCAGATATTGATTGATCATGCGCGCGGCCGGAATGCGGCCAAACGGGATGCGAGAATCAAGGTGGCTTTGGACGATGCGATGCTAGCGAACCCGGTGCCAGAGATTAGCGTGATCGTTCTGGACGAAGCAATACGCAAACTTTCGCGTTTGGATGCACGCCAAGCCCAAATCATGGAGTTGCGTTTCCTGGTTGGGTTGTCGGTGGAGGAAACCGCTCTAGTTCTCGACATCTCTCCGGCGACCGTAAAGCGCGAGTGGATGACGGCGCGGCTGTGGCTGCAAAAGCAACTCGCTCGGAGATCGCAGTCGTGACGATGACCCCAGCGCGTTGGCAACAAATCAAGGTCTTGCTGCACGACGCGTTGGAACTGCCGGCTCAAAAGCGATCCGCATTCCTAGCCGAGGCATGTTCGGATAACCCAGATTTACGCAAGGAAGTGGAGTCATTCCTTACACTGGACGATGAGAGAGTTTTAAGGGATTTCGTCGAATCATCAACAAACCGCGTTACCCTGCCGCCGGGAACCAAGCTCGGTGACTATGAGGTGCAGTCACTGCTCGGTATGGGCGGAATGGGGGAAGTGTACCGGGCGTGCGATCCTCGGCTCGGCCGCGATGTAGCCATCAAAGTTTTGCGCTCGCCTGTATCGAATGATCCCGACCGATTTCGGCGGTTCGAGCGGGAAGCGCGGGCGGCAGCGGCACAGAACCATCCCAATATCCTTGCCATTTTTCAGATGGGAACGTATGAAGGTGTGCCTTACTTGGTTTCCGAGCTGTTGGACGGCGAAACCTTGCGCGAAGAACTCTTACGCGGTCCCATCCCGGTTTGCAAGGCGATTGACTACTCCGAGCAGATCGCGAGCGGGCTGGCCGCAGCGCATGAAAAGGGAGTTGTGCATCGGGATCTGAAACCTGAAAACATCTTCGTTACGAACGATGGACGAGTCAAGATTCTCGATTTTGGACTAGCGAAGTTCACTCACCGCCACTGGTTGTTGGACAGCGGTCTTGCCACTGCAACATTGGGAACCAAGCCGGGCGCCGTGATGGGCACGGTCGGTTACATGTCCCCGGAACAGGTACGGGGCGCAGAGTTGGACGCTCGCACAGACATTTTTTCATTCGGTGTTGTGCTATACGAAATGGCCACGGGGGAACAGCCCTTCCGTGGCCGTACAGCAGCATCAACGTTCGACGCGATCCTGCACAGTGACCCT
>Ga0210403_10001131_pt1 | contig 25924 bp, 23 predicted proteins | sample IncBWC19MmetaG_FD_150863 | JGI IMG/M metagenome (GOLD analysis project Ga0210403, IMG submission 150863) | Forest soil microbial communities from Barre Woods Harvard Forest LTER site, Petersham, Massachusetts, United States - Inc-BW-C-19-M | ecosystem: Environmental > Terrestrial > Soil >... | reverse complement strand
GCCAGCATGTATGTATTAGTCATGCGCGGCATGGGAATGTGCTCGTAGCTTTCGCGCCGCCCGTTGCCGGTGTCGGCCATTCCCATCAAGCGTGCGGAGAGCTTGTCGCTCAGGTATCCCTTCAAGATTCCCTTTTCGATGAGCACAGTATTCTGCGTGGGTTCGCCTTCGTCGTCCACGTTCAGCGAACCGCGACGCCACGGCATGGTGCCGTTATCCACAACGGTGCACTTTTCGCTGGCCACTCGTTTTCCGATCAAGCCAGCGAACGCAGAGGTCTGTTTGCGATTGAAGTCCGCCTCCAGTCCGTGACCTACCGCTTCGTGCAGAAGCACGCCAGGCCAACCGGGACCGAGCACAACTTCCATCTCGCCGGCCGGAGCTTCGCGAGCGTCGAGCTGCAAGATCGCCTGGCGTGAAGCCTCCTTGGCAAAATATTCCGGAGTTTTTTCGCCGAAGAAAAAGTCCAGCGCGACACGTCCCCCGCCGCCGGAGCTGCCCCGTGCGGAATTACCATCGGTCTTTGCAATGCAAGAGACATTCACTCGCGCCAACGGCTGCGAATCCTCAGCGAACGTGCCATCCGACCCAACTACCAGAATGTTTCGAAGCTCATCCGCATAGCTGGCACGCACTTCTTTAATACGGGGATCGTAGGCTCGTGCAGCCTGGTCGGCGCGCATTACCAATTCGACCTTGGCGGTGATTTCCGCATCTACGGATGGCAGTTTCACCGGGTACAAACTGCGGGCTGCTTTTTCCTGGAAGCCAACGACGGGAGTCTTGGCTGGTCCGCTGGCAATCAAAGCGGCGGTGCGGGCGGCGTGCAGGATACGTTCGGACGAAAGATCGTCGGTATAGGCGTATCCGGTGCGTTCACCGGCGATCACTCGCACGCCGCATCCGGCGGAGATCCCCTGCGAAGCAGACTTCACCATCGACTCGTCAACCATCAGCGACGTCGAAGAAAGATATTCAAAATACAAGTCTGCGTAGTCGGCACCGGCCGACAGGGCGGCTGCAAGATAACGCTCGAGATCGTGTTCAGTCAGGCCGTAATGCTGGAAAAAGAATTTATTTGCGTCCACGTTGATTAGATGTCCTCGGACTCGGAAAAGCTCCGTGACTCATTATCCCATACGTTCCCGTGAGGCGCGGGCGCCACGCCCACATCTTCCAACGGGATTCTGGGGTGGTGTTCACTTGTCACAGACGAGGTCACCCGTGGGCTGAAACAATGCCTGAGTGACTCCCGAATCCCTCGTGCGCACGGTAGAAGACTTCCTCACCTCCGCGCGCGACGCCGTGATCATTGAAGACGGTTCCGTTGTCTTCGATCTCGCCCAATCCAAGTACTCGATTTCCGGAGAGCGCAACAAGTGCCTCCTGCATCTGTGGTCGGAGGAACGGAATTTCGTGCGGCGAGTTTTGGAAGCCGAGGTCAAGGATGAAATCCTTCGACTGGCAGTGCAACGGTTGGGACAGGTGAAACCAACCAAGCTGGAGATTTGCCGCGAACGCGACCGGCGAACGCCCACTGCGAAGCGTGCGGCGCGCGTGGCGTACCAGCGAGTGCTGCAACGAGTGCTGCAGCGCCGCTTTCCTGGCTTCATTGTGGACCGCCTGAACACTTCGATGGATCTGGAGCGATCCTTCGGCCCCGTCTATGCGCGAGGCTTGCTACGCAGAGGGCAATCTACTTTTGCCGTGCTGGGCGTGAACGGACAGGAGACGCAGGGCTCGATCGATGCCGCGCTGACGTTCGGCATTTTGTGGCTCGATGCCTGCCGGGTCGCGAAGGCCGGCAAGTTCGTCGTCGAAGGACTGAAGCTGTTTGTGCCAGCGGGAGCCTCCGCTTTGATCCGGGAACGCATGGCGCATTTGAACACGGAGGCAGCCAAATGGCAGCTGTACGAACTGGAAGAACGCGACGATAACTTGAAGGAGTTGGATATCGCCGACTGCGGCAATGTGGCAACCCGGCTGGTGCACTCGACCGACGAATCTGCAACACAAGCAAGGCTTGCGACCGCGATCACGCAGGTTCGCGAGTTGATGTCCGAAGTGGAAATTGCGACTTTGTCATCTGCGGAGATCGCTTTCCGTTGTCATGGTCTGGAGTTCGCACGGGCACGGCTGGCTCACGAAGCCGGGTCGTTCATCGGCAAAGCTGAAATTGTTTTCGGCGTTGGCGCGCAAGAACGAACTCTCAATGACACTAACTTTGCTGCGTTCTCGCAACTGGTGCGAAGTATCGGTGAAGTGCGCCATCCCGAGGGCCCGCGCGATCATCCGCTATGGCGGCTGCATCCGGAACGCTGGCTGGAATCGTTGGTTGTGCGGGACGTTGCAATCCTGGACGAACGCCTGGATTCAGCCTGTTTGTATTCGCAGGTTCCGGCGTTTTCTGCCTCCGATCGCGCCATGATCGACGTGCTCACCGTCACCCGGGACGGACGCCTCGCGGTGGTCGAACTCAAGGCCGATGAAGACATTCACCTACCATTACAGGGTCTGGACTATTGGGCGCGCGTAGCGTGGCACCACGCCCGCGGCGAGTTCCAAAGCTTCGGATACTTTCCCGCACGCGAACTGTGCGCCGACAAGCCGCTGCTCTTCCTGGTGGCTCCGGCTCTGCATGTGCATCCCGGCACGGATACGTTGCTGCATTACATTTCACCAGAAATCGATTGGGTGTTGCTCGGCATTGACGAGAGATGGCGTCAGGGAGTGCGGGTTGTGTTCAGGAAGCGGCCGGAGAGAAAGATGCAAATGATCAAGGCCGGCTAGCTTCGCGCTGTCGTAAGTCCGTGCTTATCCGCGTGAATCCGTGACAAATTTAAGGTTTAGTTCTCTGGCCATGCTCCCAATAAACGCCGAACGTCCAACATCTGCCCCAGATGGTACGCGTTGTGGTCGGCCAGCAGCAGGGCTTCACGCAAGACGGTTTGGCCGTCGGCCCATGGGATCTTTGCAAACAGATCGGTCTTGGAATCTTTCAACAGGTCCTGCATCGTTTTCAGGTCCTGACGGAATTGCTTGACGCTCGCGCTCCAAGCGGCTGGGCTTGGCGGAGCCTCCGTTTTCGGCCAATAGCCTTCAGGCCATTTCGGAGACGCGTGTTTTGGGTTGCGGCTGAATTCCAGAATGTCCCGTTGCGCGATGCGCAGGTGCTCCAGCAGCCTCCAGAGGGAATGAGGCAGCCCGTCGGGCTTCTGTCCCAGCAGTTTGGGAGGAATGCCTGCGACGACTTCGTCGAACTTCGCGTGAGCGCCGCCTCCATCGAGTAGATAAAGAACGTGCTCTCGAAGCGCCTTGTCTTTGCCGTCTTGTTTCACGCTGTGTCGTTTCATGCATCACGACTCCGGCCCAGAATTGACTTCCTTCCTGAGCACAGATGAAGAATCGGCGACTCGCGATGCATCTTCCTCTGATTTCTCGCCGCGATAAACGCGCGAAATGCCTCGGACGACGCGACGCATGGGCAGCGTGCCCTTCTCGTCCACAAAAAAGATTTCGCCTATGCGGCTGCCGCGGTAATACCAACGTTTCAGGAGCGCCAGGTGCTCCATGGTTTCAAGCGCGGTAATTGAAGTCGTCGCTGGCAACGAGGCGAGGGCTTCCTGAATTCGCGATTCCATCGACTGCGACTTGGTGTGTTCAGCGGATTGAATGGCGAAGGTCACAGGACCGGAAATGCGTCCGGCATCGATCCGGAAGAAGTTGACCGACTCAGGGCTGGCACTTCGTTGCACCATTACGCCGGCGAGGCGATCGATGCGGTGAACGATTTCCGGCAGTTGGCTCAGCATGGGTTTGAGCTTGTCGAGACGCGCGTGCAGTGAAGCCGCATTTTCAAATTCCAGATTGGCGGAGGCGGCATCGCGCTGCAACGAGATTTCCCGTACCAGAGATTCGCCGCCTGTGTCGAAATACGCCTGCACGCGGGCCACCTCGGCATGGTATTCCTGGTCGCTGCAGCCTTTGAAACAAGGCGCCAGGCACATCTTCATCTCCGAATAGATGCAGCCGGGGAATTTGGGGTCGGGATGCAAATCATCGACACAGCGGCGCATCTTGAAAAAGTCGAGCGAGTCGCTGGCAAACTTCTCTGCCACCGTGCGCGAGGGAAACGGCCCGTAATAAATATTGCGCGCGGTGAGACGGCCGAGCCGGGTAGTGATGGAAGCACGAGGAAACTCGTTTTCCAGGTGCAGCTTGACCAGGGGAGCAAAGCGCAGACGGAGCCGGTTGCTATAAGTCTTCGGGAACGTTGATCGCAGGAGCCAGTAAAGCAAGAAGCCAGATTCGAAATCTGAGCCAGTCGGGCTGTACTCAATCCAGCGGACGCGATCGCGCAGGTTAAGTTTCTTGCTGTGTTCCGTGGGTGGGCTTAGCAACCGCTGGAGGCGTCGCCGCAGGTTGGCAGTTTTGCTGATGTAGGGTTCAGATAGCGCGTCGTCCCCGCGAAGGAGGAACACGGCAGGTACGGCTGGAACCGTTGCCCCCGGTTCAGCGTCGCGGGCGGGGACGAACTCGAGTCGCTGGGTCAGCACTAGGTCATTTTAGTGTGAATTTGTCGCTGCAGGTAAACGGACGAGGCTCCTTCTCCGATGAATCTGTGTGCATCGAAGCAAAACGATCTCGAGTTTTGGCGGGTCGGAGACCGTCTCCCCACGATTCCTAGCGGAAGGCGGCGGTCCGAAACTTTTTCCGGTAGTCCGGCGCATCCAGGTCTACAACGCGGCACATTTCACACAATCGGGAACGCATGCGCTCACCGATGCGATCGCCCAGAGTCGTTTGTTGACGTTCATTACTGCGGGGACCCGCAACGGCCGCGGCAGGTCCATCCTGGAAGTTTGTCGTGATAATCGTCGTGCGATTCTCGTTGTAGCGAGTATTGAGGATGACGCTGACGGTATCCCATACCCAACCGGTCGGCACCACAGCCCCCAAGTCATCTAAGACTATGACTTCCGTTTCAAATACTGGGCTTAGGAGTTGTAGTTCAGTGACTTCAACTGAAGGATTGTAGGAGTTTTGAATCTGCTTCAGCAGGTCACGATAGTCGCAGAATAAACTTGGAATACCTTTCCGCAGCGTGAGCTCTCTGAGAATCGCGACAGCGAGGTGGGTCTTCCCCGCACCACTCGGCCCGATCAAAAGCAAGCCGGTTTTATCCAGCGGGTACTGCTCCACAAACTTAGAGGCGGCTATTTTGGCCGGTGCTGCTCCACGTTGCGAGCCTTCGATGGTGTAAGAGTCGAAGTCGCACAATTTGTAATGTGGTGGAATTCGAGCCTGGCTCAACAGACTCTCGGATCGCAAACGCAACCTGCATTCGCAAGGAGTGACTCGTTTGTCATCGCCCAGGGATACCGTTCTCCAGCCTGTATCTCCACAGACTGCACAGATTGGCGCACCTTCAGACTGCTTGACGCTCCCCGCTGCACTTTGCGGAGTAACAGGCCCAGCAGGTTCCCCACTGGGTGAGACCAGAGTCTGGATGCAGCGTACACTCTTCTCGTCCATTTTCTTTCCTCCTCTCCCAAAACTCCGGCTTTTTTAAGTACTGGCCCTCGGTGTAGAACTTAACCGGGTTAGGAATAAACCGCAAATCAGTGGATGGCCAGTTCACCACTTTTTCCGCAAAACTCCTGGTTCCAGAAAGCACTGGATCAGCTCCATCCCTCGCAACCGCTTGAGCAATAGAGTCTTGCTGTATCTGTGGAAGGGGACGGCCTTTTAGATGGCTATTTGCTGGGTAGAGGTGCCCGATTTGATCGACTGTAGAACTCAAATCGTCGATCATTCTCTTTTCGTCCGCAAACAACCTCCTCTGCCTTCCAATTTCATCTTCACTTTCATTTACAGACATCGGTGTGACACTAGTGTGACTGGAACGTTCTTTACGTTTTCTCTCTGTAGCTGATCGACGATTCTGCTCATCCCGAACCATGCGTCGCGAGAAAATGGCCCCACGAGTATCCCTCTGAGCCACTCCTTTCGACACTAACTCCGCGATGTATCCCAGGTTCGCGCCGATGTCGCCACCGATTGCCTCTGCGATTTCTTCATCGCTCCAAGGCTTACCGCTGGCATCCACGAACACGCCGCGAATCGGACATTCGAAAAGCAAACAGAGCATATCCATCCACACCCCCTTCGCGGCCTTTGAACAGCGACGAAGACAGGGATCCTTCTGCCAATCTCCTGGGTAAAACATAAAAGCGGGTAACTTTCCCATTCCTACATTCCTCTACGATTCCGCCGGGAGCGTACTGATAGAAAAGCCATGATTTAAGAGTGCGTTTCGAAGGGTGCCCGATAGTTCTGGATCGTGCAATAGAAAAAAACTCTTCCTCTGTGCACATGCTGTGGAGATGTGGTCTAGGTTGTGGACGGGGGCGGAAAAGGTAGCTTGGCGAAAATGTGAGCCGAGCTTCGTTCAGCGGGATAGCCGAGGCGGCTGTCCCCACGTGAGTTTGGCTAGCGCTTGCTCTTGAGGGAATTGCTTCCCGACGAATCGTTCGCCGCTTCCCTGACCATCTGCAAGAACGCGCGAACTTCCGTCCTCAGCGGACGATGCCGGGGATGGATTACATCAAGGCTTCGCCGTAACGGCTCAGCGTCGAGAAGTTTCACGGTGGTGAGCTTGTGGGTCCGAATTTCTCTCCCAACCGCAATTTGGGGCAGGAAGGAAAGGCCCAGCCCGCGTTCCACCATCCGCTTTGCGGTTTCAATCGAGTCGACCTCGAGGGCTACGTTCGGAACCAGGCCAGCCGTGCGAAACAAGCTATGGGTAAGCGTCCAATCGCTCGATCCCCGTTCGTAGAAAATCAACGGCCAGCTCGCTACCTGTTCCAGCCGAGCCCGTCGCGAGTGTTTTGGTCCTCGCTTCGGATGTGCGACCAGCAATAGCGGATCATCCCGTAGGCTTATGGTTTCAACCTCGGGATGTTGCAGCGAACGAGCCAGACCGATTTCCGCCTCTTCGCTTAAAACCATGTCCAGGACCTCTTTCGAGTGACCCGGGCGAATGCTGATGATGACGTTGGGATGAGCCCGCTGAAAGCGCTTCAAAATATCCGGTAGAAAGTATACCGAGATCGACAGCGCCGCAGCGATTAGCAGGGGAGTGCCCCTGGCTGGTTGCGATTCATGTACCGCTTGCCGGGCGAGCGCCGCTGTTCGTAAGAGCAGCTCGGCGTGAGGACGAAAGGTCCGGCCTGCATCCGAAACAATCAGCCCGCTCCGCGACCTCGAAAACAGTTTTACTCCAAGGGAATCCTCTAATGCCTTGATGCGGGCGCTCACCGCTGGCTGGCTGATACGAAGGGCTTCCGCGGCGCGATGAAAGCCGCCAAATGTCGCCACCGCGAGAAAGGTCTCAACTTGATCGATTTCCATCGCCGCGCGCAACCGTCTAACAACGTCCTATTATCACAAACATCCGCCCTGATAACAATCCTTTATCGGCATGATAGAAACGTTCAGTTTGACCGGGCTCGGTCTGTGCCCCACAATCCCCAAAGCTGCAGGCCGCCTCTTAGCCGCCCGCCAAAGGAAAACAAAATATGGGAAGCAACGGAAACGGAAAGAGCTCAAACGTGGCAATGGAATGGAAGTTGAATACGCGCTGGGCAGGGATCACCCGGCCTTACAGCGTGCAGGATGTCGAACGTCTACGCGGATCCATCCATATTGAACACACCCTGGCTCGGCAAGGCGCGGAGCGGCTTTGGGACCTCCTGCAGAATGACTCTTACGTTCCCGCTCTCGGCGCAATGACGGGAAACCAGGCGGTCCAGCAGGTGAAAGCCGGACTGAAGGCGATCTACGTGAGCGGCTGGCAGGTCGCAGCCGACGCCAACGACGCCGGCCAGATGTATCCCGACCAGAGCCTGTACCCGGCCAACAGTGTGCCCAACCTTTGCCGCCGCATCAATCAGGCCCTTACTCGGGCGGACCAGGTTCATCACGCGGAAGGCCAGAATGGAGTGCACTGGTTTGCTCCCCTGATTGCCGATGCCGAAGCCGGCTTCGGTGGCAACCTGAACGCATTCGAGTTGATTAAGGCCATGATCGAGGCTGGCGCCGCCTGCGTTCACTTCGAAGATCAGCTGTCTTCCGCGAAAAAGTGCGGACACCTGGGTGGTAAGGTCCTGGTGCCGACCGTCGAGGCAATCCAGAAGCTGGTTGCGGCACGTCTGGCTGCCGACGTGCTTGGCGTTCCCACGCTGATCATGGCGCGAACCGATGCCGACAGCGCCCACCTTCTCACCAGCGACGTTGATCCGCGCGACCGCGAATTCCTCACCGGAGAGCGAACTCCAGAAGGCTTCTACGGCATTCGCGGCGGCATCGAATCAGCCATCGCCCGCGCCCTTGCCTACGCGCCTTATGTGGAGCTCATCTGGTGCGAGACTTCGCATCCTGATCTTGAGGAAGCGCGTCAGTTTGCCGACGCCGTGCATGCAAAATTTCCGGGCAAGATGCTGGCCTACAACTGTTCGCCGTCGTTCAACTGGAAGAAGAAACTGGACGACGCCACCATCGCCCGCTTCCAGACCGAGCTCGCAGCCATGGGATACAAGTTCCAGTTCATCACGCTAGCCGGTTTCCATGCCTTGAACTTGAGCATGTTTGAACTGGCCCGCGGATACAAACTCACGGGAATGACTGCGTACTCGCGGCTCCAGGAGAAGGAATTCAGCCGCGAATACCAGCATGGCTACGAAGCGGTCAAACACCAGCGCTTCGTGGGCACCGGCTATTTTGACGCCGTCACGCAGGTGATTGCTGGGGGAACGTCATCCGTGACGGCGCTTGCCGGTTCGACCGAAGCTGAGCAGTTCGCCCAGATGAAATCGCAAGTCCACCCGAAAAGCGGCCCAAACGCGGCCTGTCAGCCCATTCTCGGTGACTGCCCATCGGGCTCTATGGTTCAATTGCAAGGCACAGACCCTGGTCCGGAAGAAAGCCTGATGCCTTCCGGGGATTAACCTCGCAGATCGTCACGCCTTTGCCCGCACGAGCCACTCTTCTTAATCGCGAACCAGCGAGGAGAGTGGCTTTAGTTTTGAAGCCGGGATTCCAACTCTTGGACAGCTTTTCCACCGAACCGACCCAAACATGGCATCCAGAGCCGATTTTCACAGTTGACATTCCTCTTGGTCAGGAGCTAAATAAGGCCGCCGGGTTTCTCACTCAGGGAGTGCTCCCTCCCCGCGCCCTTTGAGGATAAAGAGACCTGCCAGGAGAGACGATGAACAAAGCCGATCTCATTGACCGAATCGCATCTGGTAGCGGCATCAGTAAAGCTCAAGCGGCTACCGCCATCGACACGACCGTAGACAGCATTACGGCTGCCCTGAAAAAAGGTGATCGGGTAGCGTTGATTGGTTTCGGCACCTTCTCTGTATCGCAGAGAAAGGCCCGCAATGGGCGTAATCCGCAGACGGGCGCCACCATCAAGATCGCTGCCCGGAAGGTAGCAAAGTTTTCGGCCGGTGCGGAACTCAAGAAAGCCGTCAACCGCAGTAAGTAACGGGCCCAGTTTCACATTTCGAAAACGGCAAGGGGTCGGCCCTGCCGTTTTTTCATTTTGTGCGACGCATAATGGACGACGGGCGTCTTCGCCCGTCCTGGCCGAGAAATGCTGACCAGCACTCACCGGAGGCGCGGCGTCAGAAACCCGGTACGCCTCCGGAATTCCTGATACCGATCGCCGAATTCGCTGGCCAGCAAGGCCTCTTCCTTCGCCGCTTTGCGGGAGAATTCCATAAGGCCCAGCAAAACGCCAATCACAGAGCGCCACTCTCCGGCGACCAACGCACTACCGGCCATCGCCACAAGCAGCCCGGAATACAGCGGATGCCGCACCCAGGCATAAGGACCGGAGCGAATCAGCTGGTGATCTACCTTCAGCGTAACGCGCGCGCTCCAGTACTGGCCCAAACTGTATCGTGCCCAAATCGCAATTCCAGCTCCGACGAACGTCAGAACGACGCCAGATGTTCGGAGCCAATCGCTCGCAGGCGCAAATCGCTGTCCTAAGAAACCCAGATCCAGCTGGTGCGAAAACAAGAATAGAAATGCCAGACCCATGAGGCTGATGTGGAGTAGACGCCCGCCCAGATCCTCCTGAACCTTCGTCTGCTTCACCCGCAGCGCACTGATCGCCCAATAAATGGCCAGCGCATACCATGGAATCAAATCCACGCTTGGTAGATTCATGACGTTCATGCTTTCCTCCCTTCCATCTCAGCGATGACTGCCTTCTGAGGCTGCGCCGAGCCGTTGCAGGCGCCGGATCCAGCCCAGTTCGGAGTGAATCTGCTCAATCAGGTAGCGAACCACTTCTCCGCCGTAGGTCCCCAGGTCCATACTCTGCCGCAGCTTGGCCAGCTTCTCATCCCGGTCCTGCAGATATCTTTCGCGCTCTTTGAGGATGCGCCCGCGGACCGGCGCTTCGAGCACTTCGAACATTCCCACTCGCGTAATGAAACCCGCGAATGAGGACGCGTCCGACTCGCCGAATTCGCTCAATCGTGCGACTAATTCCCGCCGTCCGAGTGATGTGATCGCATATTGCAAACGCGTCTGTCCACGCTCTCCTGGAACAGTCTTCTTACTCACCCAGCCCTCGGCGGTGAAACGGCGCAGCAGCGGATAGACCAGATTGTTGTGCATCGCGCCCTGTCCAAGAATGAACCCCGCCTCGCGCTTCAACTGGTATCCATGCTTTGGACCGTCGAGCAGGGTCGCCAAAATTATTAGATCATTCATGACACTGTCAAGAATGTCCTAATAGAGATTGTTTGTCAAGCCGCCCCATGCTTGGAAAACACGACCTTCGTGATACTTCGTGTCCTTTGTGGTTGATTGCTTTTGCGTAGCCGACGAGGAACTAACCGTGGCGGCTCCATTTGCTGAATCCTGCAGGCATCCTTTAGAATCGAATAGTTCCCTGAGGGGTTTGGTACCAGAGGTTAGGAGACTATGAAGGCAGCCATACATCCCGCTTACAACGAAATCCGCGTCATGTGCGCATGCGGCAACAGCTTTAGCACCCGCTCGACCCACAAGGGCGACATCCACGTAGAAATCTGCTCCAGTTGCCATCCTTTCTTCACAGGCAAGCAAAAGCTCATGGATACCGCTGGACGCGTGGAGCGTTTTCGTCGCAAATACGCCAAGAAAGAATCACCGAAGGCCTGACGTTCCGGGCCGGATTTATCGCAGAGCCTCCCTCGCGGAGGCTCTACTTTTTGCATGCGATTAATCAAACGATTAATCAATGGAGGACGGGCCGTCCCCGCCCGTCCTTTCAATTCACAAGCCCCCTGTCATTACGAGAAGCGAGGAGGAATCCGGGTTCTGCTCGGCTACGACACGAACTGAGACTGGGCGTCAGTAACAGGGTGGGTCGACGCCGAAACGGTCTAGTCGTCTTCCGTAGGATTGATAGGTTCTCCCACGATGTTGTAATAAATCTCTTTAGGCGGCTTCGGTTTTGACGGCTTCGCCTTCGGAGCCGGAGGCGGCGCAGCTGCCTTAGGCTGCGTTGGTGCTTCAGGCGGTGACCAGAATTTACCTGGCGACGGCCCCGCCGGGGATGTTGTTTGCGCTGTCGCTGCCCCTGGGGTCACGGTAGCGGGGACCGGCACGGTCGCGGCCATGGGCGCCGACGAGGGCACCGAAACCGACGCCTGAACGGGCACAACCACCGGTGGGGGCGTCGGAGCAGTCGGCTGCGTTGGTACGATTGATTGCACGGGAATCGGGCTTACCCTCACCGCCCGGGTGCGAGTCACTTTGGGTTTGCGTTGCAGCCAGGAATTCAGGATCACGGCGGCGATCCCAGCAAAGCAAAGCTCCAGAACTGCGGTAAACAAAGCCGGAACGTTGAAGTCACCTTTGCCAAGGTATAGTGGGGACTGGACATCGCCGCCGCCCATGGTCCGCGCCAGCACGGGCAGGACGAGGTTGTTGGTGACGGAGACAATAAATCCCCAGATCCCCTCCGCCAGGATCACGGCGATAACCACCCGGCAGATCCATTTACCCGTATCCACAGGGGACGATTCGGAAGAAAGCGTTCTAGGAACTTCATCCATAAGTTGTGTGATGCAAATTGTGCCACAGCTGCATAACTTGGGGAAGGCAGTAAAATAGCTAGGTGCGTAAGTTCTGGGAAAATCCGAGTGTCGACGCCGGCGTCCTCGCCCGTGCCGTCGCCACTGTGCCCGACCGGCTGACGATCGGCGATGTCCAAATCACTCCGGCGACCGTTTTGGCTCCTATGGCGGGCGTTACCGATACCGTCTTTCGGCGATTCATTCGCAACCTCGGCGGATGCGGCCTGATCATGACCGAATTCACTTCGGCCGATGGCGTGCTCCGTGCGAAGGACCAGAAGGCCAAGCGCTATCTCCACTTTTATGAGGACGAGCATCCCATCTCGGCTCAACTTTTTGGCAGCGATCCCAACGTGATGGCCGACGCCGCTCGTATCGTCGAGGATCTGGGCTTTGACCTTGTAGATCTTAACCTGGGATGCCCGGCGAAAAAGGTAGTCAAGTGCAATGGCGGCTCGGGCTTGCTGCGCGACTTGCCTGCAATCGGCAAGATCTTCGAAGCGGTGCGCGCGGCCATCAGGATTCCTTTTACGGTGAAGTTCCGCGCTGGTTGGGACGACGAAAACATTATCTGTGTGGAACTGGCTAAAATGGCCGAGGATTGCGGCCTATGCGCAGTCGCTCTGCACGCCCGCACGCGCGAGCAAGGCTACAGCGGACAAGCCCGCTGGGAATGGATTGCCGCAGTCAAACATGCAGTCAGGATTCCCGTGATCGGCAACGGCGATATCCGCACGCCCGAAGACGCATGCGCAATCGTCGCCCAGACCGGCTGCGATGCGGTCATGATCGGGCGAACCGCGCCGGCAAATCCGTGGATCTTCCGCCAGATTGCGCAATACAACCAATGGATCAGCGAGAATCGCAATGGGGCGGATGTCCTCGTCCGCCCAGCGGAGCGAAACTCCGCAGCTTCCTACGACGAGCCTACCGAGTCCGACCGCTATCAGATGATTCGCAGCTACTTCCAGATGCTGATCGAGGAAGAGCTGCCGGATGCCGTGGGTAAGATGAAGCAATTTGCCTCCTGGTTCACGCACGGCGTCCCGGGTGGAGCCGGGTTGCGCAAGGCGATCTACGAATCGAAGAGCGCACCGGAAATTCTAGCCAGAGTCGATGGGTTCTTCGAGGAGAGATTGTGTGGCGTGGGCGCCCTCGTCCGCGAGCTCTGAAATGCACTCCCAGTACGCCGCGAGCGAAACGACCGACATACATCAAGTAGCGTATTGACATACTCCCAACAGGCGCACATAATTCTGGGCGCGTCAGTCGTCGTGGAGCACTTCGAGCTCCAGATCCACGTATTTCGGGTCCCTTTCCGCCTCTTTCAATAGCTGTTTCGTCAACTTGTTCGAGACAGCACTTCGCTATTGGAGGTCAATTCTTTAAGCACTTCACCACGTGAGGAGGAAACCATGAAAAACTGCAAATCAATCCTTTGCCTGCTAGCGTTTGCGCTGGCGTTCACCGTCGTCGCCGCTATCGCAGCCGATGCACCACCACTAACCTTCACCTTCACCAAGGCGAGTGTGCCTGGAGCCATGTCGACCAGCCCCGGTGGAATCAACAACGCGGGAATGTCAGTCGGGGGATACACGGACAGTGCCGGCGTCGCGCACGGTTATATTCTCAAAGGCAAGGCGTTCACCAAACTGGATGACCCGAAGGCAAAAGCTGGTACCACAGGGGCTAGTAATATCCAGTATAACGGCACGGCGTTGGTCGGCGTGTACACGAACACCGCCGGCACTGCTACGGTCGGATTTATGTACAAGGGCGGGAAATATACGGACATCCCTGGTCCTAAAGGGAACCTTGGCGCATCCGCTAACGGGATAAACGATACGGGGGCCATCGTCGGCAACTACACAGACTCGGGTGGGGTGATCCACGGATTTCTGCTGAAGGGTGGGAAGTACACAACCTTGACCGTGCCGGGAGGTTTGGGTACCGTGGCTACCGGCATCAACAACAAAGGAACCATCGTGGCTTACTATTTTGTGAACTCAACTGGCACACTGGGATCCGTGATGACCACAAACAACGGAAAGACGTTCAAAAAGATCAATGTTCCGGGTGCTGGCGCACTGGGCTCCGGCCCGCTGGACATCAACAACGAGAACGATGTCTGTTTCGAGTGGTTTGATAGCGGCGGACTGTTCCATGGTGCCCTGCTCCACGGAGGGAAGTACTATAAATTCAACTATCCCAAGTCCTATGAAAGTTACGGCGGCGGGCTCAACGACAAGAGCATGGTTGCAGGAGGGTACATACCCACGAAGGGCGCGTTATTCCAAGGTTTCAACGCGACTTTCAAATAACGCTTTGACCGCAAGTAAGCGTTCTCGGACGCGTGCTTCACTCATTTGCTGATCCGAACAGGCTGGGCACGCGTTCGAGAACGTTGTATTCGAGATTTGTCTGAAGCTCTTATTATCATGTAGCTGCCCTTGCCAACATTTTTCCTCGTTCATCTTTTTCCACGTATGCCCATGGAACATTCGGGTCGTGGGTGAATATTGTCAGCCACTTCTCGGGAATGGACTGGCCGTAATACCGCTTGCGGCTTTCGATGGTTTGCAGCGGCAAAAGATCGAAGGCCATCACCCAGGTCAGGTCAATATGCGCGCTGGTGGGGATCAGATCGGAAATGTAGCAGGCTTTCTGGCTGCCGCTCTGGATGATGACGGCCTGCATGTGGAACGTGTGGCCGGGGAAAACTCTCACTGAGATTCCGGGGACGATCTCCTGATCTCCTTGTAGCAACTCCATCTGGCCGGTCTTGATCAGCGGATCGTAGTTCTCGGACATGTAGCTGATGGCGTCGCGCTCGAGTTGAAGGCGACCGTGCTGCCACTCGCCTTCGGGTGCGTAGTATTTCGCTTTGGGAAATGTCGGCACGATCTTGTCGTCCTTTATCATCGTGTTCCAGCCGCAGTGATCGAAGTGCAAGTGGCTGTTGATCACGATGTCGACATCTTCCGGCGAAATTCCAGCGGCGTTTAGATTGTCGAGCAGCTTCGCCGGCTGGCCGAATATCTTGATTAATCTCTCGGGAAGTTTGTTGCCGATTCCGGTCTCAATCAGAACCGTATGCTGGCCGGTCCGCACTACCACCGAATTCAATCCGACGGGAACGTAGTTCTCGGCGTCAGCCTTTACTTTTTTCTCCCACATGACTTTAGGGACAACGCCGAAGAACGCTCCGCCGTCGAGGCGATACGTGCCGTCCGAGACAGCGATAAGTTCGAAATCACCTAGCGTCAAGCGGTGCATGAGTCGTTCAATTGTACGACGCATGGGTGCAGACGTCCGCGCCTGCATTGATTGCGGAAGCCGAGAGAGTGCAGAGATCCTTCGTTGGGAACCTTCGCTTTGCGAAGGTTCCGCTTCCTCAGGATGACGGGCTACGGACTCTTGCGTGAGTATTCTCCGCGGAACTCCATGGTCCACGTTGCGCCCTTGTCTAGCGATTTCTCCCAGCTTTGCTCAATCTCACCAGGACTGACGCGGACCACTTTAATTTTGTTGAGAACCGCCTGGCCGTTGGGGCCAGTGCTGGAGCCGAGAAACTCGGCCGCGCCCGGCGTAACTTTGCCTTCGAAGATGTGAACGCGGCCATCGTTATCGGCGAACATGCCGTGCCAACTCTTATCGTCCGAGCTGTAGGCAAACATGTTCTTGCCGATGTGACCTTTTCCGCCGTCCCAGCTTTCGACAAGCAGGCATTTGTCGAGTTCCAGGTAAACTTTGCTGGCGCTGGGGACTGAAGCGCCGGGATAGGTCACGGTCCAGTCGCCAAGCCAGAAGTCCAGTTGACGACTGTCAGAGTTTGCCGAACACGGCCCAGAATCGACGGCAGCCAACGTCGATGTCGCCGCCAGGCAAAACCATCCAGCGATGACAACAAGCAAGAGAGCGCTTCTGGACCAACGCAAACCTCGAACCAGAATTTCTTTTTTCATAGAGACCTTCCTTTGCTTCTTTTGCTGTGGGACGGGCCTACTTACTCGCCGCATCATTTGGAAGCTGATGGATTTCGCTGATTTCGATGGCGTGCGTGCTGTTTCTTTCGAACACTTTGCCCGTTGCCTGCACGTGCTCGCCAACGAAAGGCTTCAGCGCATCCTGTCCTGTGTCCGGCATGGATTCGGTGACCGGAACGTACACCGAGCCGTCACTCGTCAGAATTCCCAACGGCGAGCCCATCTTGGCGCACATCGTGATGCAATCCTTGCTGTAGCTGGTCGACGTAGACTTCTTGTTTTGCAGGGGGCAGGCGATGTCGCGTACCAATCCCTCGACTGTGCGTGTTCCAACTGCGGTAGAGTCTAGGGTGTCGCCCGCCACCATCAACATAGGGACAGCCAGGCAAGCGAGTGCGATAAAAAGCGTTCGCTCAAATCGCGTTTTGCTGATCTCAGGCAAGTGAGCACTTCTGAACCACTTCGAACTTCGAACAACGATGTTTTCCTTCATGACTGTATTCCTCCTGATCATCCACTAGTTCTTTATCTACAAACGTGCGGACGGCTTCCGCGTTTGAAACCGAATGCGTGCGAGTTCTTTTCTACTTCCAAGACGTCAAATCCTGCGGCTTCGAGGCGCGCACCGACCGTATCTGGATTCATCGGCACCAGCGTGTCCCCGATGTGGATCAGTCGCATGAACCAACTTTGCAGGCTGTCGCTGCCCACGAAGACTCCTCCCGGCTTTAAGACGCGCCACACCTCGCGGAGCAATTTGTCCTGCAGTTCCGGGGAAGGCACGTGATGCAGCATGGTGAACGAAACTCCTCCGGAAAAATGGGCGTCGGGAAACGGCATGGCCGTGGCGTCTCCCGCGACCACCTGAACATTGCTGTCACGCAGACGCGAACGGAGAGAGTCGGCCAGCTTGGGGTCGACTTCGATCGCGGTGAGGCATCGCACCTTCGGCCGCAGCAGCTCGGTTGTGAGACCGGGGCCAGGTCCAAGTTCGAGCACGTTCGGCCCCAGGTCGACGCCGGAGAGGACCCATGGCACTCGCTGGTGGATGGTTTCTCGCCAAGCGTCCGAACGGCAGAGCCAATGGTGCAAGCGGTTCACGTTTTTCCCTTCATAATCAATTTCAGGACGAACTCAGCTTAACGTTTGATGGCGTTGCGTACTTCCGATATTCTGACAATAAATGTTGCAAAAACGACAACATGCATTCTTCGATCATCTGGGAAAGAAACAGTCGCAGATCGCCACGCTGACGCACGACTACCCGGGTGGACACGTGATCCCGTTGCACTTTCACGATTGGGACCAGATTGTCTATGCATCGCGCGGGGTGATGACAGTTCGCACCAGCGCCGGTACCTGGGTGGTCCCGACCCACCGCGCGGTCTGGATACCGGCGACGGTGCCGCACACCATTATGATGTCAGGCATGGTAGCGATGCGGACTCTATACCTCAAGCCGAGGCTGGCGAGAACGCTGCCTCGAAGCTGTTGCGTAGTCAACGTGTCGCCGCTGCTGAAAGAACTTATTCTGCACGCCTGCAACTTCGCAACTCTTAAGAAAAGTATTGAGTGGCAACGTCACTTAATCGACGCAATTGTTGACCAGCTCAAAGCGATTCAGATGGTTCCGTTGCAGCTTCCTAACTTGTCCGATCCCAGGGGGCTTCGAGTTGCAGAGGTACTGATCGCCGACCCGAGTGACGCGCGACCGCTCGCGCAAATCTGCAAAGAGGCCGCTGCCGGCAAGAGGACGGTCGAAAGACTCTTCCAGGAAGAAGTGGGAATGACGTTTGGTAAGTGGCGCCAACAACTTCGTTTGATGCAGGCAATGCGCCTCTTGGCGGAGGGAGCTAAAGTGACGCATGCCGCTTTGGAAGCGGGTTACAGCACACCGAGTGCATTCATTTCAATGTTCCGGAAGGCGCTCGGGACTACGCCGACTTTGTACTTTCGGGCAGCTGCCAAAACCAAATAGCGGATTCACGGTGAAGCTCTGGTGTACGACGCACGGGCGAGGACGCTCGCGCCTGCATTGGCGCCGAAACAGTGCAGAGATCCTTCGTTGGGAACCTTCGCTTCGCGAAGCTTCCGCTTGCTCAGGATGACATTTTCTAAAGTTCGTTTATTTCAGTTCGCGTTCGAAGTGGTCTTCGATCTGGTGGAAGAGGTGATCGCGATCGTCCGCGCCGCGGATGCTGTGGGTCTTGTTGGGATAGACCATGAAGCGGAATTGTTTGCCCGCCTCGATTAGACCCTCGACCATCTGAATGCTGTTCTGGAAATGCACGTTGTCGTCCCCCGTCCCGTGGGCGAGGAGCAGCGAGCCTTGCAATTTGTCGGCTACCTTGGGCAGATTCAGATCAGTGTAGCTGGTCGTGTTCCTGGCGGTTGGCAGGCCGTTGTAGCGTTCCGTGTAGATGGAATCGTAGTTGCGCCAGTCGGTGACTGGGGCAACGGCGGCTCCGGCCTTGAAAACAGTTGAATGGGTCATTGCGTAAAGAGTCATGGATGCGCCATTGCTCCAGCCCCAAATGCCGACGCGGTTGCGATCGAGTTGGGGATACTGAGCGAAGAGCTGATCGAGGGCTGTAAGCTGGTCTTTCAGCTCGATCCCGCCGAACTGATGGCGAATCGCGGTCATGAACTTGCGGTCGCGGCCGGGAGTGCCGCGATTGTCGACGGTAAAGATCGCGAATCCTCGCTGGGCTAGAAGTTGATGAAAAAGTCCAGAGGCACCCTGCCAGTCCTCAATCCAGCTATTGGTCACTAGTTGCGCGGCCGGGCCGCCGTAGATGTTTACGATCAGCGGAATCTTACCAGCCGACGCGCTCTCGGGCGGAAGCACCAGTTCACCGTAGAGGATGGAGCCGTCGTCGGCTTTAAATTGGAGGAATTTGGGCGTGATCAGGCCAAAGTCGTCCACGCTGCGCGAATTCCATACTTTGTTGCATGGTCCGCCCGCGACGCAAACCGATAGACGCGGGGGTGTCATGAGGGCCGAAAATTCGTCCACGTAGTACTGGCCCTCTTCGGCGAATGTGGGGTGGTGGGTTCCATCTTCCTGCGAGACGCGATGGAATTCGGAGCCATCAAGCTTCACCGCGTAGAGCTGGCGCTGGCGGGGATCGTCTTTGTTGCAGGTGAAATAAACCAGGCTGGCAGTCTCATCCACGCCATTGACGCCGATCATCTCGAAATCACCCTTGGTGAGCTGACGTTCCATCTTGGCGTCGGAAGCGAGCGGGTTCACTTTGTCGAAGCTGTAGAGATAAAGCTGGGTGGTTCCATCGCGCCAGCTTGACCAGAGGAAACGGTCTCCCGACTTCAGGATGGTCATGTCGTCGTTCACGTTGACCCACGCGTCGGGGGTGGCTTCGGTGAGCATTCTATGCGAGCGCCCGGAATGGGCATCGATGAAATAGAGGTCAAGGTTATTTTGGGCGCGATTCAATACTTCAGCCCAGAGCACACCATCACTGACCCATCCGAAGCGCGGAATGTAAATCTCCGGGTCCTCGGTTAGCGAGATCCATTTAGTATCACCGCCGGACGCGCTCACCACACCCAGGCGCACGACCGGGTTGGGATCGCCGGCTTGCGGATACTTTTGCCTGTCCACAGTGGGATGCGTGGGCATCCAGTCGGTGATTGGATAGGTAGGCACGCGGGTTTCGTCCATGTGCAGGAAGGCGATGCTCTTGCCGTCTGGGGACCAGAAGTAATTGCTGCGCACACCCAGTTCTTCGGCGTAGACCCAATCGACCTCGCCGTTCAGCAGATTGGCATCTTTCTTTTTGTCGTCCTTGTCTTTTTCCTTGTCGTCCTTTTCCCGGGTAAGCTGCTTTTCGGTGTCGCCGGGGAAAGTGCTCACGTACAAATTATGTTTGCGCACGTAGGCCAGGCGGTTGCTGTCGGGTGAGAACTTGGGATCACCATTGGGATCGGACGACGCGCTGAGTTGAACGGCGGTGCCGGTCTCGATCGAATAAAGCCAGAGCTGACCTTGAGGAACAAAGAGCAAGTGCTTGGAATCGGGCGCCCAGTGGTAGGGATCGACGTGATAGCGGGTAATGCGCTCTATTTCGCGCTCATCCTTGATCTTTTCGGGAGACGGAGCCAGCGTCGCTAGTTTGGTTTCACTGATTAGCAGCTTTTTCTGGCCCGTGGTGGCGTCCACGACCCACAGCTCGCCGTGTTCACCGGCGTCGTCGCGCTGGATGAAAGAGAACGTCGCGTGGTCGGGAGTCCACTGGATGGTTTCCGGTGGGCGTCCGGTAATGCCGCCGCCGGCGAAGATGGCCTCGATGGTGAGAGGTTTTTTGGGCGGAGTGGACGTCTGCGCGACCGCTAAGGGGACGAGTAACCATAGAATCATCGAACGGATGAATTGCTTCACGAGACAACTCCGCGAGTAAATTTGGCCATTTAAGGGTAAGGCTCAAAAGTGTACACCGGCAGAGCGGGTTCGTGCGGCTGGCCACAAACCATCCTCCGTGTCATTCCGAGGAGCGGAGCGACGAGGAATCTGGGTTTCCCCGGCCAAGCCAAGAAACCAGATCCCTCACTTCGTTCGGGATGACAACAAAGGGTGAAGGTGGCAGCACCTGAGAAGCTCCCAGCAACCTCTTACCAATGTGCGTGTTAAAATCGTAGAAGTGCTACTCTTAAAGATGCTTCCAGACGTGCAAAACCTGATCGCACTGCAACAGGCGGATCGGGAAGTCCTGCGATTGAAGGAAGAAATCGCTGCCCTGCCCAAGCGGGTGGCTGCCATTGAAGAGAGGTTGGCTGGAACCAGGGCCATCCTCGAAAAAGCCAAAACCGCTGTCAAGGCCGACGAAGCGTCCCGCCGCAAATTCGAAAGCGCGATTTCCGACCAGCAACAAAAGATCTCCAAGTATCGCGACCAATCGCTCGCCGTCAAGACTAACGAGCAATATAAGGCACTGCTGCACGAGATCCAATTCGCCGAGCAGGATATTCGTGCCAACGAAGACAGGATTCTGGAGTTGATGGTAAATGCCGAGATCCGCGAGAAGGATGTAAAAGCGGCTGAGGCGAAGTTAAGAGCCGAGACAGCAGAGATCGAAAAGGAAAAGATCGACGCCCGGCAGCGGACTGCGGAAGACGAAAAAGAATTAGCGGAGTGGAACGCCAAACGGGACACGGCGCGAGCCGGAGTGGACGCCGATTTGCTGCGTCAGTACGACCGGGTCGCAAAGCATCGCGGAAGCGGCCTTTCCGAGGCTCGCGATCACAAGTGTTTAGCTTGCCAGGTCATGCTGCGTCCTCAGACCTACAATGAAGTGCGGGCGGGAACTCAAGTGGTCGTCTGCGAGTCCTGCCAGCGGATTCTTTACCACGATCCGGCGCATGACGAGGAGCCAGATCCCGCCGTGATCGCAAGGCGGCGGAGGGCCCACCCCAAGTTCGAGTCCAGCCAAGCCTGGTATTACCGGCCGAGCTTCGAGGATCACGGGGAAGTGTTTCTGGTTTATATCAACAGCAAAGGGATGTCGAGCCGGCACGTATACGACGGTTCATCCGGGCGTGGAGTTGGCGACATCCTGGTCCGCGAAGGGGAGTACCGGCTGGCCTTTCCTGAGGACCTCACCGACGATGCCATCCGCCTGAACGGGAACTGGTCCGAGTCCGAACTTGAGGAGTGGGGAAACGAGCTTCCTACCGCAACGCTTGACGCTCTGCATCGAGACCTCGATCTGGCGCGGGCGGAGTCGCGCAAGCACAGTCACGCCAGAAGCGAAGCGATCGCTTCGGAACATCCCGCCGCTAGCTGAGAGTCCAGCTCGAACCTACCATTTGTCGTCCCGAGCACAGCGATGGACCAGGTTCTTCTCGTCGCGGGAAAGAACCGAGATTCCTCGTCGCTTCGCTCCTCGGAATGACAAAGCAGAAGTATGTCCACCGCAGGCATGTCCCCACGTGACCCTCGCCGGGTTAAGATTCTTTCATGCCTAAGAAATCTGCGGACCTGCACGGGCTTCCCGTGGTCAAAGTCTCCCGTAAGGGAGCGAACCGCCTCAACGACGGGCACGTATGGGTCTATCGGTCCGACATCGTCACGGCGGATGGCATTGCTCCCGGCTCCGCGGTTGGAGTGACGGACGAGCGCGGGAAATTCTTGGGCACGGCTCTGTACAGCGGCGCCTCACAGATCGCGATCCGCATGCTTTCGAAAGAAGCTATAAGGGATCTCGATGGTTTATTGCGGAAGCGCCTCCTGGAGGCGATTGCATATCGCGAGCAAGTGGTACGCGACACGGATGCCTACCGCCTTGTCTTCAGTGAGGGGGATTTCCTGCCCGGCCTGATTGTGGATCGCTACAACGACCTGCTCTCGCTGCAAGTGTTGACCCAGGCGATGGATAGCGAAGCGGTGCGCCAGGTTCTCGTCTCCGAGCTAACGGAGCGGTTGAAACCCGCGGCAATTGCGGAGCGCGTCGATCCCCGCGTGCGCGAGTTGGAGCAACTGCCTGCCCGGTCCTCCAGTTTGTTGCAAGGCGAACAGAAGACCACCGTGTTTTCCATGAATGGGGTTCGCTTTCACTACGAAGCGTTTGAAGGCCAGAAGACCGGCGCATTTCTGGATCAACGGGAAAATTATGCCGCTGCGGCGCAGTATGCTCGCGGCGAGGCGCTGGACGTCTTTTGTTACCACGGAGGCTTTGCCCTGCACCTTGCCCAGAACTGTTCCAAGGTCACGGGAGTAGATAGTTCAAGGCCAGCGCTTGAGGTCGCCGATCACAACGCTGCCTTGAACGGGCGTGAGATTGAATGGATCGAGGCCAACGCGTTCGACCTGCTTCGCGACTACGCCAGCGCCGGGCAACAGTACGACACCGTCGTCCTCGATCCGCCGGCTTTCGCCAAGAGCAAGAGCAATCTGGAGACGGCCCTGCGAGGGTATAAAGAACTCAATCTGCGGGCTTTGAAGATGCTCCGCCCGGGAGGGATCCTGGTCACCTGTTCGTGTTCATACCACGTTAGCCCGGCGGACTTTCTGGAAGTGGTGGCGCAAGCCGCCCGCGATATGCACAGAAATCTTCGTATTGTGGAGAACCGAACCCAAGCCAAGGACCATCCCATACTACTAACAGTGCCAGAAACCGCTTACTTGAAGTGCATTGTATTGGCTGTAAGCTAATGAAAAAGCAGCCAACAAATGTATTGACAATAACACACTCAAATTTTATGCTTCCTTTACGCTAATTAGGCATCTAAGGTAGTGTAAGGAAGCCCTAAAATCAGATTTCCAAAAGATTCTTGTAGGAGGAATTGAGCTATGACCGTTCTAACCCGTTGGGAGCCTATCCGTGAGTTCGCCACGCTGCAAGACCGCATGAACCGGCTGTTCCGTGATTCGTTCGGTGGCGACACACAAGACCAGTCTTTAGCCACGAGCGCTTTTGCACCGCCCGTGGATGTGTACGAGGACGACCACAACGTCACCCTGAAGATCGAAGTTCCGGGCATTGACGAGAAGGACATCGATGTCCGCATCGAGAACGCCACTCTGACCGTGCACGGCGAGCGCAAGTTCGAAAAGGAAGAGAAAGAAGAGAATTTCCGTCGCGTGGAGCGGCAGTATGGAAGCTTCACTCGCTCCTTCACCTTGCCCCAGACCGTGGATACGGAGAAGGTCTCGGCTACCTACGATAAGGGAATCCTGAAGATCAACCTGGCGAAAAAGGCGGAAGCCAAGCCCAAGCAGATCAAAGTCAACGTCGGCAGCGAGAAGACCCTCGAAGCCAAGGCTCCAGGCAAGGCCGCGTAAGCTGGCAGTTTGCTTGTGCAGGGACGGGTCTCTGACCCGTCCGGTCGAGCGAAGCTCGACAGTTCTTGACGGGAGACGGCAGAGGTGACCGTCTCCCGTTTTCTATGAGCTGTCATTCTGAGCGAACCGAAGAATCCATGCATTTTTTCGGCCCAAACAAATACATAGACCCTTCGCTTCGCTCAAGGTGACAATAGTAGTAAGGAAAAGATTATGGCAATTCGATGGGATAAATTCACAGTCAAGGCACAGGAAGCAGTCCAGCGCGCAAGCAATATGGCATCGGAGCACGGCAATCCCGAGCTCATGCCGGTGCATCTTCTGGCCGCACTGGTCGAGGACAAGGAAGGCATCGTTCCGCCCGTGCTGGAGAAGATCGGCATTGGTCCGCAAGCCGTCTTGCACGATGCCTACGGCGTCATCGAGGCCCTGCCAAAAGTCTCGGGCAGCGCGGCCCAGCCAACGACTTCCAATTCCCTGAATCAGTTACTGGACAAGGCTTTCAAAGAAGCCAGCAACTTCAAGGACGAATACGTTTCGACCGAGCACCTGCTGCTGGCAGCAGCGCAACTCAAGCGCGATCCAGCACAGGAAATCCTGGCACGTCATGGCGCAACTTACGATGCGATCCTGAAAGCGCTCACCTCCGTGCGGGGCTCGCAGAAGGTAACGGATCAGAATCCCGAGGAAAAGTATCAGTCGCTGGAGCGCTATACCCGCGACCTGACCGAGCAGGCTCGACGCGGCAAGCTCGATCCCGTAATCGGCCGCGACGAAGAGATCCGCCGCGTAGTTCAGGTCCTCTCCCGGCGTACCAAGAACAATCCGGTGCTGATCGGAGAGCCGGGCGTGGGCAAGACCGCCATTGTTGAAGGCTTGGCGCAGCGCATCATCTCTGGTGACGTACCCGAAGGGTTGAAGAACAAACGCGTGGTTGCGCTGGATCTGGGTGCCATGTTGGCGGGCGCGAAATACCGCGGCGAGTTTGAAGACCGCCTGAAGGCCGTGCTGAAAGAAATTGAAGATTCCTCGGGCCAGATCATCCTGTTCATCGACGAGTTACATACGCTGATTGGTGCGGGCGCGGCCGAGGGTGCGATGGACGCTTCCAACATGCTTAAGCCGGCGCTCGCTCGCGGCGAACTGCGCGCAATTGGCGCGACCACGCTGAACGAGTACCGCAAGCACATTGAGAAAGATGCGGCCCTGGAACGACGTTTCCAGATCGTCTTCGTTGGTGAGCCTAATGTCGAAGACACCATCGCCATCCTCCGCGGATTGAAAGAGCGCTACGAAGTGCATCATGGCGTACGCATCAAGGACTCGGCGATCGTCGCGGCCGCCACTCTGTCGCATCGCTACATCTCCGATCGATTCCTGCCCGATAAAGCAATTGACCTGATCGATGAAGCGGCAGCCTCGCTGCGAATTCAGATCGATTCTCTGCCCACGGATATCGACCAGCTCGAGCGCCGAGCCACGCAACTGGAAATCGAGCGGCAAGCGTTGAAAAAGGAAACTGATCCGAACTCGAAAGAACGGCTTTTGCTGATCGACAAGGAACTGGCCGAGATTCGCGAGCGGTCCAACACGCTGAAGGCCAACTGGAAGCGGGAAAAAGAACTGATCGCGCGCTCCCGTGCTCTCAAGGAACAGATCGAGCAGTTGAAGATCGAAGAACAAGCCGAAGAGCGCAAGGGAAACTTGCAGCGCGTGGCCGAGATCCGTTACAGCCTGCTGCGCCAGGCCGAGGAAGAGCTCAACAAACTCACCGCCCAGATGGAAGTTAAAGGCAAAGCGCGCATGCTGAAAGAGGAAGTGGACGAAGAAGACGTCGCCCGGATTGTCTCCAAGTGGACCGGCATTCCGGTGTCGAAGATGCTCGAGGGCGAAGTCAAGAAGCTGATCAGCATGGAAGATCGTCTCAGGCAACGCGTAGTCGGCCAGGACGAGGCGCTGGAGCGGGTTTCAAACGCGATTCGCCGTTCGCGGGC
>Ga0210403_10001130_pt1 | contig 25926 bp, 28 predicted proteins | sample IncBWC19MmetaG_FD_150863 | JGI IMG/M metagenome (GOLD analysis project Ga0210403, IMG submission 150863) | Forest soil microbial communities from Barre Woods Harvard Forest LTER site, Petersham, Massachusetts, United States - Inc-BW-C-19-M | ecosystem: Environmental > Terrestrial > Soil >... | reverse complement strand
AAACTGATGATTGCCAGAACAATCTTGCGCTTTCGAAAGAATACAAAAACCAGCGTAGCCGCTAAAAACCAAAAACAAAATACCTTCGCGATACTCGCGGGCGTAAAAGCGTGTGCAACTCATGATGAGCAACACCGTTACGGCCGAGCCGATGAAGACCCAGTGAATAAGCCTTACAGGCGTTGCCTTCCTAGGCCAGCGGTTTCCCATGACGCACGCCAGCAAGCACAAATGTTTCCGGGCCGTGAAGGCTAAGACGTAGTAACCGCCTCGAGCGCAAGGTCTTCGCCCGCCAGATGTAGGTAATCCTGAAGTACGGAAACGACCAGGGCATGGTCGTCGCGCTGCGGCAAACCCGAAACGGAGATCGTGCCGACGCATCCTGTTCCTACAAGAAGAATCGGGAAACAGCCGCCATGGGCAGAATAGTCCTTTGGATCAAGGCCCGCCCCATCCTGTAAAGTGGTACGAGCGCGCTCGTGTTTTAATCCGATGGCGTAGGAACTGCGATGAAAGCGTAGAACGACGTTGCGTTTACGGCGAATCCAGTCCCAATTGTCCGGCGTGGTTCCCGGCATCGCGTATGAAAAAAGGGGATGTCCGTGTAGCTGAATGTCGATGGCTACTGCGACTTGGCGTTTTTCAGCAGCCGCCTTGAGCGCGGTACCTAGAGCCCACGCCATTCCTGAATCAAAATGTTGGAATTGCAGTCGCCTCTCCTGCAGCGCAATTTTTTCTAGATCTTGATCGATGTTCATGTAATTTCTATACAGAGAATCAGGTATCGTACGGAATGTTTTGGTTTCAAATTCAACATCATAACGCGGATTTGCGACCGCTGCTCAAATGCCTGATTTGTTCACGTCCACATGACCAGCCAGCATTCGCGAGTGAGTTCACATCTCCGCGTACGCTGTTACATCGTTGGACCGTCCCCGTTGCGCTCGTGGGAGTAATCGCCATCGTTGGCGGAACCTTTTTGGCCAAGCGTCGGGCCTGGGCTCGTTGGCTGGTGCTGGCATGGCTCGACGAAATGCGGCGTGTGCAACGAATTGCCTACCGCGTCCGGCAGCTTCAACACCTTTATCGCAGTTTCGCAACCGATGGCAAAGCGCGCTGGCAGAATGATACGCTGCGGCAGCCTTTGCGCATAGCAATTGAGAAATTGCTCATTTATTAGATTTTCCGCGTCCTGAAACATGGACCTAGGGCCGGGCACGGCCTAATGTGAAGGCTGTGGAGATGCGGCGCTGTTAGGCTGATCTGTGAAGCAGGAACCCGCCGAAGCGACCATGCGATTCTCATGGTTTTCGCCGTCGGAATCCTCGCCATTAATGGCGAGGAGGATGTCAACGAGTAGCCTCTGCCTTAGCCAGCATCACAGCCGACGTGCGGGCCGCCGCCTCGTAATACCGCACCATTCGTTGCGGTTCCTCCGCCTTGTAAGGTGCCAGATTATGCGCCCAGCGAAACCCGATGGGTTGAAACCAAAGTTCCACGTCCACTTTGAACGGTCCCGTTGCATTCCCGGTCGAGACCACATACCGCACCGAGCTTCCGCGGTCTGTGAATCCCGGATCGTTGGCCGCGTCGCCTGTCACCGCGATGTCCTTGTTTGCGGTGGCCTTATCGAAGCCGTGCGGCAACAACCGATTGTCCTTCAAGTACCCGACAGCATGGAGCAGACCGGTCGTAACCTTCCCCTCCGAATCCTTCAGGATCGGTTCGTAAATTTCCACTTCCTGTGAACTCGTAATCTCGCGATAATGCGGCTCGAACTTCAGAGGGTCTTCATCGTTGTCGTTGCCTGTAATCGACCCGTCCGGATTGAGCCCACCGGACTCAAACACCACACGCCCATTGGCGTCCCTCACCGCAAAATGTAGCCACGCCCGCCGCGAAGGATAGGCTGTGGGCAGCTTATGCCCGCCCAGATTCTCCACATGCACATCCACGGCAAGCCCATTCGGCGTCGCATCAACCCCTGTAATGGTCACTTTCGCCGCTTGCGTCTTCAAAAACTCGGCCGTACGTTTCATCGCCGCGTCCATCTCCTCGGGCTGCGCCTCCGTCGCCAATTCATCGCGATGATCTTGTAGCATCCCTTCCATGACGAAATTCGATCCGACAAACACGTGGCGATGCATGCCCTCGCGTGGCGGGCCGAACAGCGCCGTCACCGCTACTGCCTCGTTCACCACCGGCATATGGCAGTCCTGGCAGGTCTGCTTGGTCGCGTAGTCGCTATGCTGCCACTCCTGGAACGGCATCTGCTCCGGGAACTTCGCCAGCTTCTCACCCTTCGGGCCAAGCGCCGCAGTGAATAGCGTATGGCAGCTCCCACAGAGACCGGCCTCGCGCATATGGTCGCCCCTGGTCGGGAAGTACGTCGCCGTCGAGGAGTGCATCACGGTCTGGTGCCCTTTGTCGATGTCGAAGGGTCCATATTCGGGCCGCAGGTCGTTCTGGACCGGTTTCGCGATCACCACGTTCCCAACGAAGGTCGCGTCCGTCCCCAGCCCCGTCTTCTCAATCTGGTGGCAAACCGAGCAGGTAACCCCATCTGCTGCCGCGCGGTCCCCATGGGGGAACTTCTGCAACGGAAGACGCGAAAAGACCTGAGTGTGCCTTCCCGCATCTCGGTCCTCCAACCGGACGGCCGGCATATGGCAGATCGAGCACTCGTCCTCAATCGCCTGCTTCGACTCCGGATGATCCATTGACTCCCGCCGCACGCTTCCTTGCCAATAAGGATCGCGCGACGCGTTAGCCATAATGCTTGCGCTCCACTCGAATCCGATCGAAATATCCTCGCCCGAACTCGTCTTGAGCCCGTTATGACAAGCCACACACCGTTCCGATGTGCGAAAAAAAGTTCCAGGGGGCGTCTTGTCGCCCTTCGCGTTCTCCGTCTGCGACTGGCCGCGCAGCATTGCCGGAACCCCGATTACTGCGAGCCCTAAAACAACCGCACCACCCCAACGGAGTCTCATCGCCAACCATTCCATAACTTCCCATCCGCCCGGTCCCAGAGCAGATAGAACAGCACCTGCGGCGTTCGCCCCTGTGTATTTGTGAACGGCTCCCTTACGCCAAAGCCTATCCGGACGTGTTGTCGCCTGCTTACGGTGATCTGCATCTCCGGCAGAACATCCCAGTTGGTACTCGCCCCCGGCTTGAAATCACGTACCGCCAAGAACTCAACCATAGGCGAAAACAGCCGTCCCAGCATATGGTCCGGAGCCATCGCCTGCCCTACCGCCACCCGCCAGAACATGCTGCGCGGAGCAACGCTTGTATCCACCGGCAGGTCCGCTCCCAACTGAGTTTCGAAAAACGTGTTCTCCTTGAACAGCTGATCGAACGCTGCAAAGGGCTCGAACTGCGTCGTCCCCGCACCGAACCCTCGCTTGCTGTCCCCGGTCGGCAGCAAGATACCGCCCTGCAGACTCAGGATCGAACCCGTCCGCAGGCTGGAAAACATCTCCCGCTTGACCGCCAGCGTAATGTCCCCAAAACCCGCCGTCCAGTTGTGCGCCTGGTCTGCGTAGTTCACCGGAACGTCGGTTTCAAGCTGGGTCCGGGCGTCAATGATCGTCCGTTCATCAATGATGTCTGTAGTCCACGCCGGCGCGCCCGAAGCACTCGCCGCCGTAGAAATCACAGTCTCGTTCTCGGGAAACGCTTTCTCCGTTACCAATGCCCGTGGCAGATTTAGCTCGCCCAGCGGATCGTGGTGGACATTCTTGCAGAATCCCCGCATGTACGCGATCACATCGTTGATCTCCTCGTCCGTCAGCAGATCCCCAAACGCAGGCATAATCTGCGAGAGTCCACGCGATGGCCCGCCATGCACGATCACGGCCTTCCAATTGCCGTTCGGCTCGGGCGTCGTCCCCGCGCAGTCCGTAAAGTCCGGAAACGTATCGAGCCGCCTGAAAACGGTGCTCGCCATGGGAGCACCCTTCCCCTCGCTCCCGTGACACGCGATGCAGCCACCCTTGTAGACTTTCTCTCCATTCCTCACATCCGGACTTTTCGCATAGTGAAGCGTCTGCGCGGAAAGAAGCAAAGGGCGACCAAGAAGCACGACAAGCCACACGATAAGTGCGCCCGCCGATCCCGTCAGAAACCCTAGGGGGAATCTGCGCACTGGTGATTCGGGGACGGCATTCAAGTGCCAGGCCTCCTTCAGTGCCACAACTCTGTCGCCAACCGCGGTCGCCCCGTATCTCATTCGCCCTCCGCCTTCCTACACTTCGATGATCGGAAAAGGATATCAAGACCTAAAATTACTCGCCCTGCTCACTTTCCAGCAGACACCAGCCTGTTCCTAGGCATCTGAGACCGCAGCTCTTTGAACGAACGGAGACGGTTTCGTTTGCTAAACCAAGCCAAAAATGGATTTGAGGGACTTCCTCATTCTGTCGTCGCTTTTCGGCGGCTACGACAGATGGAATAGTCGCATGCGGCTTTCCAAACGTCGCCTTGGCGCTAAGCCGAGGTTTCAAAGATGGTTGGGTTAGCTATGGAGGGAAAACCAACCGTTCGACTGTCGACAGGCTGATGGCGGTGTCAGCATATTAGACTCCTTGCCCCGGGCAGAGCACGTAACGCATGACCGGGGCAGGGAACAAATGTTCAGGCCTGCCCGTATATTCCGCTGGTCCACGGAAATACACTCAGAAAGGTACTCTAATGAAAGCCGGATTTGGTGTGATTGCTTCCCTGGCGGTCTTGGCACTGACAATCTCGGGCCAGAGTCAGTCGGTACATGAACCAGCCTCGAATGACAGACTAGTTGGCTTCCAAGATATTTCGGTGATTCCGATGGACATGGAACGTATCCTCCCACACCAAACTGTCCTCGTTCGGGGCCGCAAGATCTCCCGGAAAGTTTTGTCAATGCACTTGGCTATCAGATGATCAACGCCAAGAAGATGGAAGATGCTGTCGCCTTGTTTGTCTTCAACACCGAACAGTTCCCAGACTCCTGGAATGCCTACGACGACAGCCTTGGGGAAGCATACCTAGATCGCGAACGTTATGATCGAGCGGTCGTCAACTATCGGCGTTCACCTGCGCTCAACCAGAAAAACGCGGGTGCGTTTGAGATGTTGCAAAAGGCTGCGGCAATGTCGTATGCGCCGAACTGATAAGCTCATACATTTCCAGGGATGATGAGAAGGCTGCCCGCAAAGAGGGCCGTACTCGGCAAATTCCGGCCACCTCAAATCATTTACAACTGAGTTCCAAGACCCTGAAGAATTGCAAAGCCCTAGCCCTAATCCGCGCGCTCGGTGTCTCTTTCTGCAGCAGGTGATGGCTTTCACATACTTTTAACAATCCGGCTTGGAATAAAGGCGCGAGTGGCACGGTTCTGCACTGCGTGAAGGCGTTGCCGAAGAATGAGTCTCAGATTCGCCTCTGTCCAAAGTAAGTCTGTTCCGGAGGTAGCCCATGTTCCGTAAAAGTATCTCATTCGCAGTCTCCGCACTGGGAACGCTCGCGATTGTCGTCGCCGGCGTTGCGCAGCAAGGCCCGACCGAAGCGCCGACCGGCTTTGACACTCCCACCCTGGCGCAGGACCCTGGATCACAGAGCGTCAGCAACGGCATCTCCGAACCATCCGGCGATAGCTATGCCCTCGATCAAACTCGTTTTGAACAAGCCCATGATGCCCACACGGGGCTGGGGCCCGTGTTTAACGCGAGAGCATGCGCGGATTGTCACCAGAACCCTGTTAGCGGCGGGTCCAGTCAATTCACGGAAATCCGCGCCGGCCATCACGACGCCAACGGCAATTTTGTCGCCGCGTCCGTTCCTATTAACGATGGGGCCAACATTATTGCAAATCGCTCGATTATTAACGACCGTGCACTGATTCCACAGGCGCAGGAGCACATACCGGATACTGAAAACATTCGCGCCTTGCGTGCAGCTCTCAATACCTTGGGAGACGGCTTTGTCGAAGCCATCGGCGACAGCACCTTGCAAGCCATCGCTCAGCACCAGGTAGACGTCAGCCACGGCAGAATCCACGGTGAAGCAGTCGAGGTTCCGGTTCTGGAAGCGCCTGGGCAAACACGCATCGGCCGCTTTGGCTGGAAAGATCAGCACAGTAGCTTGCTTTCTTTTATCGGTGACGCGTACCTGAATGAAATGGGAGTAACCAACCGCCTCCGGCCCAAGGACGTAACCACGGTTGGCAAGGTCACGACCGACCCTGAAGACGTTCCAGACAATATCGGTTTGGCGGATATCGATCACTTCGCGCAGTTCGTGCGCGGCACCAAAGCACCGCCACGCGCTTCGGCTTTGGCTGCCTCGGCCGCGGCACAAACAGGACAACAAATCTTCGAGAATATTGGCTGCGCCAGTTGTCATGTCAGCACGATCGTCACCGCTCCCGCTGGAACAGTTATCAATGGCGGAGCGTTTACCGTGCCTGACGCCCTGGGCAATAAGATCATTCACCCTTACGGTGACTTTCTGCTTCACGACATCGAGACCGGAGACGGTATCGTCCAAAACCCTCCCGAAGACACCGCCAACAAACTGCGCACCGTGCCGTTGTGGGGGTTGCGCATGCACCCTCGCCACATGCACGACCTCAAGTCCTTGACCTTGGAAAGCGCCATTGAGCGTCACGGTGGCGAGGCCGCACAGGAAAGAAATCGTTTCCGCGATCTAACAGCGGTAGAAAAGCAAGCTCTGATCACCTTTTTAAATTCGCTTTAGATCGAGAACAGAATCAGCCAAGTTCGTGGCCCAACACTGCGGCAAGGCATAAGATGCGCGTCAGTAATTCTCTCGGAGAAGAGCACTAGCGTCGCTTTACAGTTGACCTCTGCTGCGTTTGAGGGCCGATAGTCGGCAACCCTTACCTACCCGAGTATGGAAGGGTTGCCCGTCAGTCGCCCACAATCCCGCAACTTCCCAGTACCGGACTTCGGGACACCGCGGAAAAATACCCGATTTGCACGATTACCTAGTGTTGGGTCTATCTGGCCAGTGATAGACGCTATTCACTAGAAAAAGTGAACGGCTTCGCGTGTCAGGGAAGGATGCCCTCGATCTGGACGATGTCTGCATCACCATCACCAACAGCGGCATACAGGAAGCGATCATCCGAAGACCAAGAGACTCGCCGCACGATTAACGTCCGGCGGCCGCCGAAGTCGGTCAGGGCGTGCGGGACGCCGTCTCCCGTAGCCAAAGCGTAGAGATTCGTGCTGCCTCCGTCGTTCAAAAGCAGTGCTAGCCAGCGCCCGTCATGAGAAAGGGTCGGTTGAAAGGTTTGCCAGTGAGCCACACGATTCCCATTGATTTGCGCCAGCCTCCGCGACGGACCCATCTCGGGGTTCGCGACGCGAATTTCGTAGTCTCGAATGCCGTTCCCATTCAAGTTTGGGACCACGTAATAGAGCGTTGAGCCATCCGGGGCGAGAGCCGCAACGCAGGCATTGTCTGCGCGCACCAGGATTTGCGGCCCACCGGTCGCAGAAATTTTGTAGAGCTGGAAGACATCCCCCTTTCGTGTGGAGTAATAAACCCACTTGCCATCGCTCGACCAAGTAGGATATCCAGCAATGCGATCGACGAGCTGGCGCAGTTCGCTTCCGTCGGGCTGAACCAGCCACAAACCCAGAGTTTCCCAGTCTGGCTGGTCACGCGATGAGACAAAAGCGATTCGATTGGCCATGGGCGACCAGACCGGCAGACCAACGCTCACCCGTGAGTTCCGCTCCGTGGTGATCTGCCGGGTTGTGCCGCTGGACAGATCCAGGACCCATATATTGCCGTGCCCGCCTTCGTCTGACAGATATGCAAGCTCGCGATCTCCCGGCGCGGCACTGGGAGTCTGCACCTGCCCCGTCTGGTGTGTGAGTTGTTGGGCATTGCGCACGTTCTCGGAAGCAGAGCCTGCGACAGGATATTTCCAAATGTCGAATTGTAGTCGCAGGCGACTGGCGACAACTCTTCCCGTGCGATCCACATCCGGACTCAGCAACGAAGTCTCTCCATAGGTAAGTTGCCGCGGTGCGGAACCATCAAGCGGCGCGAGCCATAGGTGCATGGTTGGCAAGTACAAGACGGTGCTTTCCCTACCCGAGCTGTAGATGATGCCGGAGCCATCCGCAAGCCAAGAGAACCCCTCCATGAATACGCCCTCTCGGGTGACCGGCCGGACTTGTCCACCCTGGGCCGGCACATACGCAATGTCATCCACGTAAAGAGTTGAACGTTGAAAGGCGATCGAGCGATCATCCGGTGACCAACGAGGATACTCATAAGCTTCTGACGCTGGCAGCTCCGCCAAAACTCTTATGGCGGAGGTATCGCGCTGGGAGCTAACCAACTCAACCTGCTTCCTCTCGTTGAGCCGAAAGAAAGCCAGCCTGCTGCCATCGTGACTCGCGTCAGCGCTGCTTAGGCTGCCGGTGAGGCGATGCGGCGATCCGCCAAGGGCAGGCACTTCCCACAGCGTACCCTGCTCCTCGCCTTCCAGGGGAGGCGAGTAGTAGACGAGCGCTGAGGAATCCGGCATCCACCTGGGATACATATGCTCGGAATTATCCTGAGTGATCTGCAGAGGAGTTCCACCGGCGATCAAGCGGACCCAAACCTGGCGGCGGCCCGTCTTGTCGGCGGTAAACGCTACCGTTTTGCCGTCCGGAGAAATTGCGGGGAATTCCTTGAGCCCAACAAAATTCGTGAGGCGCTGGAAAGTGACCGTTCTCGCTGGCACCGGGAGCGGTTTGCGGTGAAGAATCAGCCAGCTCGCGAAGCCGGTCACGAGCAACAATCCGGCCAGCAAACCCAACAGCCCTGCGCTGAAATGGATACCCGTTCGACCGCCTTCCCTTGGGACTTCGTGGACGGGCGATTCCGTCTTGAACGCCGTGGCCATTTCGGCAGGCGGTGACGCGGGCACTTGTGCTGACGGTGCGAGAGGAGAATCCGGCGGGGAATCGGCGTCCATCTGCACGGGAGCGACAAACCGGTACCCGCGCTTTGGAACAGTCTCGATGAACGAGTGACCTTCCTCGCCATCTCCGAGGACCTTGCGCAACGTAAAGATATTCTGAGCCAGGTTGGCTTCTTCGACGAACGTATCCGGCCAAACCGCATCGAGCAGCTCTCTTTTTCCGACGATTCGTCCGTGCCGCTCCACTAGAAAGAGCAGTGTTTCCAATGACTTAGGAGTGAGTGCGACCAACTCTCCCCGCCGAAACAGCGCGCGCTGTTCCGCGTCCAGCCGAAACTCGCCGAACACGTAATGGTGCAAAGTGGCCATAAAACCGTGCAACTAAGAAGTTTTTGAGAACAATATCAAAACTCTCGAAAGACTTCTATCGCCCTTGCTCACTAACTTGGCCGTCTGAGGAACGGTGCGGCGGCTTCCAGTTCGCCCTCCGCAAAGGAGAATCACCATGTCGTTGAAAGAGAAGATGTCGAAGAGAAGTAGCTTTCTGTTGCTAGCGACTGCCGCGACGGGAATGATGTTTTTCGCCAAAGCAGCCACAGGAGGGGGTGAAGCTCCGGCGTTCCCGCATGTTGTCGTCAGCGACGTCATCGTCGGCACATGGGAGTGCGAAGGCGCCCCGCCACCATTCAAGGTCATCAAGAATTTCGAAGCGGGCGGGACCATGATGGAGATCGACAACATCTCGACTCAAGAGTCGCCCACGATTGGCTCGTGGAAGCGCACCGACGAATTGAAGTACTTCCTGGTCGCGCGGCAGTTCACCTACGACACAAATGGGAACTGGGTCGGGACCTTTCACTACACGCAGCCACTGACCATGGATCCCTCGCGCAAGAAGATGGCCGGGACATTCCATTTCGAATTGATCGATCCGAATGGAAACTCCATCAGTTCCGGCGATGGCCAGGTGAGCTGCGCACGCCTGCCGTTCCAGGAGCCTTGATCGTAAGGTCCGGGATGCAGGCCCCAGACCCACTGTTTGAAAATCGCCCCCCGTTTGACCTCGTGGGCGATCAGACGGCAAGAGCCGCCCTGCGAGGGGAGCGAGGCCGGGCGGCGCTGTCCCATGAATCCCCGCCAGCCTTCGGCAGCGGCAGCGTCGTTCAAGTTGCACTTCTTAGACTTGGGCGTTTGGGTCCATCCGGGAGCAACGCGCCAACGCTAAGGCGGAGCCGCTGCCAGGGATTTCAGCTAACGGATCTTCACCTTTCCTTGAGACCTAAACCATTCAAATGTCCTTCGAATGGCTTCGTCCACAGAGACTTCGGGTCGATATCCCAGTTCACGGGTCGCCTTGGAGCCGTCCAGGTATTGACCAGAAGACATCACCGCAATGGCACTGGACGATACTTTCGGAACCGGGCCGTTCGAGTGCTTGTACTTAAAAGTCTGCCATGCCGAAACCAGCTTGGCTGCGGCCAGAGGAATCTCCTTAGGTTCGGGAGCCCCCGTAACCGCAGCCATCTTTGCCATGAGCTGTTGCATGGTCAGATTCTCTCCACAAATAAGATAGCGCTCGCCAGGATGCCCATCTTCACAGACCCGCACAAGCCCGCGTCCAGCATCCCCCGCATAGACGACGTTCCGCTTTCCGGCGACGTAACCTGGAAGCGTACGATTCGCTATCTCGATGACGAAGCTCCCCGTAGTGTTGCCGGGGTCGTACTCGCCGAACGTCATCGATGGGATACCGACGACCACCGGCATTCCTTCCGCCGCTTTCTGTCGGGCCAGCGTGTCCTGTGCCCATTTCACCTGCAAATACGCGTTCGGATTGTGTGGTCTCTCTGGGTAACTTTGTGACCCGTCACTGGGCTTTCCATCGGAGCTCCGGGGCAGCGCGATAGCGGCTCCAACGTACACAACTTTCTTCAACTCCTGCCCAGCGCACGCAGTATAGAAGTTGTTGCTCAGTCTCGCTGCTGTTGCAAGCTCTTCCCGGATTGATTTTGGAGCGCCAGGATAGTATGCCGCGCAGTGGATCACCGCATCGGCCCCCCGAAGTCCGCGACGGAGAGAATCGACATCGTCTAGATCGGCGTGGCGAGCTTCGCAGCGCAGATCCGCTAGTGAGTTCAGCGATCGAGGATTTCGGTACAGCGCGATCAAGTCGTGCCCTGCGCGAAGTGTATGCCGCGCTACATGCTGCCCTAGCATCCCTGTGGCTCCGACGACGGCGATTCTCATGAGTCCTCCATAACATAAGATAAAGCTTTTTAAGTTATATTGAAGGTCAGCGTAACCATGAGAATCGGTGGGCTTGCGAAACAATTAGGCATTGCAACTTCAAAGATACGTTTCCTCGAATCGCGGGATCTCGTTTACTCGAGCCGTCTTCCGGTCGATCATCCGTTGCGAAGTCGGGCCGGACAGACAGTCAAGCGGCCATTCGCTCTGAGGATTGAGGGCCGCAATCAGTGCAGTTTCGCATACTCGGCGTTCGCTTTTTTCAAGGTGGGCATCTCGGAACGCTTCCGGTATGCCGACAATGCGGATGCCAGCTCCAGGGTTATTTGATTGGCCGCGAACCTGTGATGAGGATATCCACGAGCCTCCTGGCGCTTTGCTGCCAATCAGGGCTGGCGGGCACGTAAGCGACGCCGATAAGAGCCTTAAGTAGATCAATAGCGTCCAGATCTTTGCGTATCTCGCCACTCTGGATACCCCGCTTCACCAGAGCGCGAATCGCTCCTTGGATCTGAGCGTAAGAAGCTTCGATCACCTTCGCATGACCTCCGAGCAGCGTATTCAGTGCCGGGGCGATGATCTTCTTCGCCGCGATGTAATCAATAAACAGCAACATCCAGGCTCGCAGGGCTTCCAAGGGAGGCATGGCCGCAGCGAACTTCCGCTCCGCGGCCGCCAGCTTTTCCACCTCAGACCGATAAACGGCCTCGAGGAGCACGTCGCGCGTGGGAAAGTGGCGATACAAAGTTCCCGGTCCGACGCCTGCCTGCTTGGCGATGTCGTCCAAGCTGGTGTGTGCGCCCGACTTGGCGAAGGCCTGCTTGGCCACATCCAGAATGCGCTCGCGGTTGCGCTGCGCGTCAGCGCGCGGCCTGCGTGGGGCCGGTTTAGAATGCGTGGTCGACATAAAAGAATGTAACCGGAGACAGGCTCCGATTATCTAAGAAACCGGAGACACTCTCCACTTTATCGAAGTCACGGCGGTTCGTCAATTTCGGCAAGGAGGACTGGCAAAAATGATGAGGCGATTGGACGGGAAAGCAGCGGTCATTACCGGCGGAAACAGCGGCATCGGTTTGGCGACGGCAAAGCGCCTTCAACAAGAAGGCGCGAAAGTAGCCATTTCGGGCCGCAGCAAAAAAACTTTGGATGAAGCTGTCAAGACGATCGGCAACGGCGTACTGGCGATCCAAGCGGACGTTGCGAATCTCGCAGACCTGGACAAGCTCTACACAGAGGTTGCGAAAAAGATGGGCAAAATCGATGTTTTGTTTGTGAACGCGGGCATTGCGAAAAACGTGCCGCTAGCCGAGACGCCAGAGAGCACGTTCGACGAGCAGTTCGACATCAACATCAAAGGAGCTTACTTCACCATTCAGAAAGCACTGCCTTTGTTGAGCGAGGGGGCTTCCATCATCTTGAACACGAGCGTCGTGGACAACCGAGGTACGCCAGGCACTAGCGCTTATGCAGCTACCAAGGCCGCGCTGCGATCTCTTGCGCGAACCGCGGCCGCAGAGCTAGCCGGACGGGGCATACGCGTCAACACGGTTGCTCCCGGGCCCATCGTTACTCCGATTTGGGACGGGATGGGGCTGGCAAAGGAAACCGTCGACGAATGGGCGAAGCAAATCGCTATGGAAGTCCCGATGAAGCGCTTTGGGCAACCGCACGAAGTCGCGGCCGCCGTAGCGTTTCTTGCGTCCCAAGACGCATCCTACATCACCGGTGTCGAGATCAACGTGGACGGCGGACTCGGGCAGATCTGAGACAGCTCCACCCGCGTTCGTTTCAAAGAGAAAGATGTAACCGGAGACAGGCTCCGATTATCTAAGCATTCGGAGATACTCTCCGCTTGGCAATGATTCGACAAAAGGCAGCACAAATCGGAGGGAAAGACACCAATGACGAAAGAGACCAAACTGGGCGGCACCTTCAGATTTCCAGGCGCTTCAACGAACGTGTACCGGATGGGCTACGGCGCGATGCAACTTTCCGGCCCTGAAATTTTCGGCCCTCCGCGCGACGTCGACGCTGCAATCGCGGTTCTCCGTGAGGCGAGTGCAGCTGGCGTGAACCACATCGACACCAGCGACTACTACGGCCCCCATGTGACCAACCAGATCATCAAGAAGGCCCTTCATCCCTATCCCGCCGGACTGGTGATCGTAACCAAACTGGGCGCTCGGCGCGGTCAGGACAAATCATGGATTCCAGCCCATTCACGTCAGGAGCTGATCGACGGCGCGCATGACAATCTTCGAAATCTTGGCGTCGATCGGCTGGAGGTGGTGAACCTGCGCGTCGGTGGCGTCATGAGGCCATCGGAGGGATCGATCGAGGAGCCATTGACGGTGCTTGCTGAATTGAAGAGTCAGGGGCTGATTCATCACATCGGTGTCAGCAACGTCACTCCCGAGCAATTCCGGGAGGCTCAGAGAATCACGGAGATCGTTTGCGTCCAAAACTTCTACAACGTGGCACAGCGGAGTGACGATGCCTTCATCGATGCTCTCGCGCAGCAAAGCATAGCGTACGTCCCGTTTTTCCCGTTGGGGGGATTCACGCCGTTACAGTCATCCGTGCTCGACCGGGTCGCGGGATCCTTGCAAACTACCCCAATGCAGGTCGCGCTTGCCTGGCTGCTTCAGCGTTCTCCCAACATTCTGCTTATACCCGGCACATCTTCGATAAACCATCTTCGAGAAAATCTTGCTGCAGCAGCGTTGGGACTACCTTCGGCCACAATCGCCGAGCTCAATGCCATCGCCAAAAATACCGTGGCGGCGCCGCAATCTGCGCACTGATTTTGATTTCCATGTGCCGAAAATAAGGAGCAATTTATGAAGATATTCGTCACAGGAGCAACAGGTTTCGTCGGTTCTGCGATTGTTCAGGAGTTAATCGGTGCGGGACATAAGGTGATCGGACTTGCCCGCTCCGATGCGCGCGCCAAGTCACTTGCCGCCTTAGGTGCCCAGGTGCATCGCGGTGATCTTACCGACCTGGAAAGTCTGCGCAGCGGAGCGGCTGCAGCGGACGGCGTGATTCACACCGGTTTCATCCACGACTTCTCGAAGTTCCGAGAGAACTGCGAGATCGACAAGCGTGCCATCGAGGTTTTCGGTTCTGCGCTCGAGGGCTCCGGGCGGCCCCTGCTTGTCACCTCGGGGCTCGCGGGGATGGCGGCAGGACGCTTGGCTACCGAAGAAGATGTTCCTTTCCCTGCCTCCGCATCGTATCCCCGCGTCTCGGAAGCAACAGCCGCGATGCTGCTGAAGCGCGGCGTGCGCGCATCGGTGGTGCGCCTTCCCCAGGTTCACGACACACGGAAGCAGGGCCTCGTCACCTACACCATCGCGGTGGCTCGCGACAAAGGTGTGTCAGCCTATGTGGGCAACGGGCTCAACCGCTGGGCCGCGGTGCACCGGCTCGATGCTGCCCGTCTCTACAGGCTGGCGCTGGAGAAGCAGGAAGCAGGGGCTAGGTATCACGCGGTCGCCGAGGAGGGCGTGCCCGTCCGGGACATCGCTGACGCCATCGGCCGCGGCCTCAAGGTGCCGGTCGTGTCCAAATCACCCGAGGAGGCCGCGGCCCATTTCGGTTGGCTGGGGATGTTCGTTGGTCTCGACCTTTGTGCTTCGAGCGTGCAAACGCAGGAGCGGCTGGGATGGCGCCCAACCGGGCCCGGACTCATTGCCGATCTTGACGGGGTGAATTATTTCGAACAGACCGCGCACGCGGCGCGGTAGTCACCTGAAGGAGGTTTGGTACATATGAGTCGACTGGCACGTAGTTCGATTGGCGATTGACGGGCAAACCTCACCGCAACGTTCGCCCTTCGCGGTTGACGAGCCGAGTGATTGTCGCAAACAGTACGCTCACCGATATTCCGCACATCAAGACGCCAATGATGCTCTCCAGCGGCCCTAGCATGCGCCAGTTTGACGGCAGGACTACGTCGCCATAACCCACGGTGGCATAGCTGCTGGCCGAGAAGTAAAGGGCAGACTCCCAGGACGAGAAGCAAAGCCGGCGATAGCAGTTCGCCCAGAATAGAATCAATACTCCATGTAAAACGATCACCGCGGCCGTGAGCCGCACAACTAGCACGGCAGATCGAAGCGGCCCAAGTCTGTGCGCATCACTGGCAAGGGCGTGTCTGGCCCAATGTATGAGCGCCGCGAGCCCGGCAGACTGCAGCGACAGTGTGATTGTCACGATACAAACCGCTATGCCGATTTCACGAATTAAAGCCATTGCTCAAGAGCAATCTTCAGTGAACGGCAACCTGGCCGCCTTTGCCCGGTTCGTTTTTGGCTAGCAGGAAGCACAATAAAAACATCAGCGCGGAAGTCGAGGCGAGCAGCCAGTAGATATCGACGTAGGAGAGGGCTTGAGCCTGCGCCATCACCACGCCATAGATTCTGGCAAGCGCCTGTTGCTGAGCGGAGTGCACGCTCAAACCGACATGTGTCAGACGGCTCGCCAAGCCTCGGACGGCCGCATCGAACCGATGAGAGCGTGTGTACCCGGCGAGAACAGACTGATGGTATTGACCTCGGCGTGCAAGCAACGTAGTCACAGCCGAAGTTCCTACGCTCTGCCCGATATTGCGCGTGAAGTTGATCAAACCGGCGGCCGCGTTGCTTTTTGACTCCGGCAGGCCGACATAGGCAGCCATCGTGAGCGGGACGAATAAAAATCCGACCGGCAGGTACTGCCAAATGCGCATCCACGCGGCAGAACGAAAGCTGATGAGTAGATCGATGTGCTTGCATGAGAAATACATGGCCACAGCGAGTGCGATCCAGCCGAAAGCGAGAAGGTGCCGGGCTTGAAAACGTCCGGCGAGGCGCCCGACGAACGGCAGAAGAAAAACCAGAAGAATAGCCGCCATGGAGATGACCATGCCGGCCTTTTGCGCCGTGTAACCCATAAGCGTTTGCAAGAACTGGGGAAGAAGGACGGTTGAACTGAAGAGAACGGCGCCAAGCACGAACATCATGAGATTACAGCTCGCAAAATTAAACTGTTTGAACAAATGGACATCCACAATGGGTTCCTTGTGGCGCCACTCCCAGATAACAAGGGACACTAAACCCGCGGCGGCAAGAACGATCAGCGTGGTAATGAACCGCGACCCAAACCAGTCGTCTTCTTGTCCCTTGTCCAACGCAACCTGGAGAGCGCCTACACCGACGGCGAGCAGTGCGAACCCCACATAGTCGAACCTCGCCAGCGTAGTTTTCAGACGGGACAAGTAGGGTGGATCTTCGACTAGCTGAGAAACCAGGAAGACAGCCAGAATTCCCACTGGAACGTTGATATAAAAAATCCAGCGCCAGGAATAGTTATCCGTAATCCAGCCGCCCAGCGTGGGACCAATAGCGGGGCCACAGATGACCGTGATTCCATACAATGCGAAGGCCAACCCGCGTTTCTCCGGAGGGAAAGTGTCCGCCAGGATTGCCTGCGTCATCGGCTGCAGTCCTCCACCGAAGGCGCCTTGCAGCACTCGGAAAAAAAGCAGCAGTCCGAGGCTCGGCGCGACGCCGCACAAAAACGAGCTGACTGTAAAGAAGGCGACGCACATCAGGAAGAAGCGCTTGCGTCCGAGCCAGCCAACGAGGAAGCCGCTGATCGGAAGCACAACGGCGTTTGACACCAGGTAACTGGTCAAGACCCAGGTGCTCTCATCGTTGCTCGCGCCCATGCTGCCAGCGATGTGTGGAAGTGCCACGTTCGCTATGCTGGTATCGAGCGCCTCCATGAACGCAGCCAGCGAAACCGCGGCGCCGATGATCCATGGGTTGACCTTCGGCTGCAACGTGGCTTGCTCAGCCGCGAGAGACGCCGTTGTGCTCATCGCACCCTCACGTCTGGCAAGACTGACAATCCCGGCTTCAACAGTCCCTCTCCATTGAAGTCCTGTCCCTCGGTGCGATCGAAATCGATCCGCACCGGCACTCTCTGGACGACCTTCACGTAATTGCCTGTCGCGTTCTCCGGTGGCAGCAGACTAAAAACCGACCCCGTGCCGCCGCCCATATTGGACACGCGCCCGTACCACGTACGCCCGTAGGCATCCACCTTGATTTTCACGCGCTGCCCAGGCCGCATATGCTCGAGCTGCGTTTCCTTGAAATTGGCGGTAACCCAGACGTCATCGAGCGGCGCAACTTCCAGCATCTCTTGACCGACACTCACGTTCTGGCCAACTTCAGCGCTCTTCTTTCCAATGATTCCCGTCACCGGCGAGCGAATGATGGTGTAGCTGAAATTCAGCTGCGCTTGGGCCAATTGAGCGCGGCGTTGGTCGACTTGCGCATCTGCGGCGTCCGCCTGGGCCCGCCTCAGGGATACCTGTTGCGGCGCGGTTTGCGCGCTGCGCAGATCGGCCTTGGACTGCAAGAGCTTCCCTTCCGCCTGACGCACGGCCTGCTCGGCGGCCAACAGTGCGGCGGCCGCTGAAGCGACTCCGGCGCGGTTTGCCGTTGCTGTCGCGACCGCCTGATCGTATTGCTGGCGGGAGATATCTTCTTTCGCCACGAGTTGTTTGGCGCGTTCGAGGTCTGCATCACTCTTGACGGCATTCGCTTCGGCCTGCGTCAGCGACGCCTTAGCCGACTCGTGGTTTTGCTCCGATGCCCGGAGCCCGGCCTCGGCGTTGACCACGGCGGTCTGCGCCGAATCGAGATTGCTTTGGGTCGTCACCGAGGTGATGGGCACGTTCCAGTGGGAGCTCGTGGCGCTGGCTCTCGCGTCCTCCAGCTCCGCCTGGGCCTGAATCACGGCAATCTTGTAACCTTCGGGATCGATGATCACGAGCACGTCGCCCTCATGAACCAACTGGCCCTCGACGAAATTCACTTTGAGAACTTGGCCGTTGATGCGCGCGCTCAAGGGCATGATGTGCCCATCGATCTGCGCATCGTCGGTGTCTTCGTAGCGAAAAGCATTCCACGCGAAATAGGCCGCTACGATGGCAACCACGGTCACAGCCGAAATCACGAGGGCTTTCTTGCGCCGGCTTGTTGAGGGTTTGTCGGTTCTCTCGTTCGGCGGTGAACCGGCTTTATCGTCCGCGATATTAATTGTTAGCTTTTCATCAGGTTCCATGGTTTGCGTACCATTCTTGTTCGGCATCACTTTGCTCCTAGATATTGTTCATAATTCGTGCGCGCTACTCCGAGTGCACGAGCCAGCGAAAGTTTTGAGAAGTTGTGGTTGTACAGGCTGGTTATGTATTGATCGTTGGCGCTGGCGAGAGCCTGCTCGGCCTGGACGACTTCAACACTGTCAGTTACTCCGGAAGTGAAGCGATCCTTCGACCGAGCAAGGCTCTCATTGGCAAGCCCGACATTTTGCGTGGCGACTTCAACCTGTTCTTTCGCGGCATTTAGATTGAGAAGAGAGGTGCGAACGTCCTGGTCAATCTGGCCGCGGATGTTTTCTGCCTCGGCCTTTCTCTGACGCAGTGCGGCCTCGGCCTGCGTGATATCACCTTTGATCCGACCGCCGGTGAAGAGCGGAACCCTGATCCCAGCCTGAAACGTGAAATCTCCGTGCGAGCGGCCGAACGTTGGCCCGATATCGCCGTAGTCGCCATTAACAGCCACTGTCGGATACCGTTCGCCTTTAGCAGCCGAAAGCGCCTGTGCGGCGGATTTTTGAGAATCGAGAACTGAACGGAAATCGCTGCGTGCCTTATACGCGATGTCTAGCGCTTCGTCGGTACTGAGTGGAGCGATGTCGGAATAGGGGAGTGTGTCGGCCAGCTCAAACTCCTGCCCTAGCGGCAATCCGATCGCGCGTCCAAGCGCTAGTTTTGCGACGGCGAAGTTGTTGCGGGCTATGCTTAGGTTGTACTCCTCCGTGTGCAACTGAACTTCGGTGCGTGTTGCGTCGATTCGTGGAGCGGTACCCGCCTGCACTTGATCGACCGCGCGATCGTAAAGAGCTCTGGCATTCTGCACCTGGGCTTCTTGCGCCTTAATCCGGGAGTCTGCCTCGATGATCCGCAAATAGGCGTTGCCGACCGTGAGTGTGACCACATCCAGGATGTCCTGATAACTGAGTTGCGCGGCCTGTTCGGCAGTGCGCGCCGCGCGGAACCTCTGGATGAATTCATAGCTAAACAGTGTTTGGCTGATGCTTGCGTCCACCGAGCCGTAGCTGAACGGGCCAACAACCGTCGGGATGCCCGGCACGTTCAATCCAGCGAGCCCGACCGTGCTGAGGTTCAGTTGCTGGACAGTCTCGGAAGCGCCTGCGCTTACCTGTGGCAGCAGACTGCTAAGCGCTAGTAGCCGCTGACCGCGAGCAATCTGAACGTTTTGTCCGCTTTCGATTGCTCCGAGGTTGTAGCGCAACGCCATCTTGATGGCGTCGCGGAGAGTCAGCTGGACTACCTGGTCGGTTGCTGGACCGCTTGGCACGCTTCCCAGCACGGTTGTGCTTTGCGCTCTCGTTGCTGCTGTGTCGAACAGCACCAACACGAACGCGGCAAGAAAGGAAGCCAGAAGATTGGAAATCTTGCGTTTCCGCCGGGCCTTTAGCCGCTCAACAATGTGCCGGACATAGCAACCGCCCGAGATGAACTGCGCACCTTCGTTGCGCAACGCGCGCAGCAGTCTCTCGCCAGTCTTGTCGATAAATGTGACTTCCTTCAGGTCCACCATGCACGCGCGCTTCGTGTCGGTTTGGTGGTTCTTCTTCCAGCTCGCCCTTAGTTCTCGAACCCAAGCGCCACTGAGGCGGCCTTCTAGAATCCATTTCTCTTCCGCGGGTGTTTCGCTAAAGCTGATCTTCAACATGGTGTTTTCCTCAGAAACCGGAAGCATCGCAAAGGTGAGGTTGCGGAAGATCCCTGGTGATATCGGCCCCGGGCTTCGCATTGGTCTTCAGATAAGACCCTAGTTTTTGGCGGAGCTGCTGCTTCCCTCGAAATAGGCGCCCTTTGACTGTGGCGACAGAGAGCCCCATGCGACGAGCCGTCTCGCTTGTAGATAACTCACGAAGTTCCCTCAACACGATTGTTGTGCGCAGCCCCGGGCGCAGATTCCGAACCGCCTTCGAGAGAATCTGGACTTCCTCTCGCTGCGAGCAGCGGGTTTCCGGGTCGGCATTTGAGTCGGGTATGCCCAAACTGTCCGCACTTCCTGGGTCATGAATGTCGTCGATCAATACCTCGCGCACCGCACCAATGCGTCGTAGGAACATAAGCGCTTCGTTGATGGCGATGCGTGTCAACCAGGTGGAGAATGACGATTCTCCTTGGAACTGGCACAAATGCACGAAAGCCTTGAAAAAGCTTTGCTGAACGATGTCTTCCGCGTCCTCCACCACACGTGTGTACCGCAGCACAACTGCGAGGGTCTTTCGTTGGTAACGTTTAAACAGGGTTTCAAACGCCTGTTCGTCTCCATTCTTGGCGGCGACTACCAGCGTTCGTTCGCCTGCAGGATCACTCACGCAAGCGATAGTTGGTTCTGCTTTGTGCTTCACAGCGAGCCTCCTAATCGGCTATGTGGCAGCGAAAGGCGAACCCAGCTCGAAAACCGCCTTTTCGCTACGCATCGGATAAGGGCAAGGCCTGAGCCAAACGTGCGGAACTGTAAGTCGCTGAATCTTCGGGCGAAGACCGCCAGGAGTCGAAGGTGTCGATGTTGAAAAAGTTGAAAGGGTCGAAACTGTCGCGTTCAACTCCGATAGTTGGGGGCGCGGTTTAAGAGCTGACGGTCAGACGTAGTGCTGGGATCGACGCCCAGTTTCCTCAGCGAGAGATGAGACTCATGCGGTTGATACCGATGCGGGCCGCAGCTCCGTCGGTGCCGCCAACTGGGCCCTTGGTTCGGCAGTCCATCGGCTACTTCGCTTCCTTGCGATCAGGTCTGGTCAAGGCAATTGGTGCTTACGCCTACTCGACAACTTGCCAGCTCAAATCCGGCGTATCTTTGCCGAGGGCCCTGGCAAGTCTTGGTGTGTTGGGACCGAGATCCTTTTGCAAGAGAACGTTATCGGAGGTGACAACAAACGTCATTACGCCGGAGAAGCGATACTTGACAGGATAGGCCACGAAGAGGACAGCCCCATCCTGTATATCAGCGTCATCGCTTACTCTAAGGAAGTAATACCCATGGAAGGAATCCGCCAGAGTATGGCTGCCATCAGCCCGCTTGGCGTCCACTAGGTTCAGCGCATATTGTGTGACGACATCATCGCTCGTCGATTCGCGATGATTTTCCATGATGACGCGCGTCAAAGCATGGCCCACTTCGATCGCGACGGACTCATTTTCACCAATTCGGCGAAACAAGATTTCTTGGGTGCCCGCGTCTGCATCGAAGAACCACTTTTCATTTTCCCGCACCAACGGCACCGGAAACGGCCAGTTCTCCGCGCCGATGTACAGCACCCACGTTCCGTCGAATTGCCGGACAAACCGGTGCATCTCCTTGAATTTCGCCGTGAACTGCCTTCGAGCGGCTTTGTCGTCCTGTGGGACACCCGAAAAGACTAATTCCTTGTGGCCTCCGAGGATCTGCAAAATCGCCTGCTCATTGTCGCTTTGGGCCGCCTCGTATAGCGCTTGACTCGCTTCTTCGGGCGATGCGTAGGTCGGTTGCGGTCGTCCCTGCCCAAGCGACACCCTGACCCAGATTGTGAGTGTCAGGAACAGAGCGACAGCAAGCGTCAGCGGGAGCCAGAAAAACCAGAACCGATCACGTGTGTCCAGTCTTGTGTTTGCTATTTGCATGACCTTCGCTCCATGTACGTTCTTGTTGAGTTATTTCGAGTACGAATTACCTGCGCCCGCCCCCATGGAAACCCCCTCCGTGGAATTCTCCGCCGAAGCTTGAGCGGCCGCGTGCGGAAAAGCCATTCGAGACGGCTCCGTGGTTGAAGCCGCCGAACGCTCCCGAATGCTCGCCAGACTGGCCTGAGGGTCCATGCTGCGCACCAGCTTGTCCGTGATTGAAGTTGTTCGTGGGGTGACTAAAGTTGTTGGTGGTCCGAGTGAAATGGTTGCGATTGACGATGGTCGTGCTGTGGGAGATGTACGTGGTGTGGTTGTAGATGACCGTCCTGTGTCCCCAATCACATCCCCAGTGGTGCCAGCCCCAGGCGAAACCGGCAATGAAACCGAACCCGAAGCCTAGGCCAAAGCCAATGCCCGGCCCCGGCGCGTAGAGTCCGGGATACCAATACCACCCCGGCCAGGCAACGACCGGAGCTCCGTAAACAATCCACGGATCGTAGGTGGGGACGTAGACAACCTCAGGTTCCGCAGGTTCGATGATGATCGTGTTGCCTTGTGTCTCCACCTTCTCCTGCTTGTTGTTCTTCAAATTCCCCGCCTGTTGCGCGCGCGCGCGTAGCACTTGCACCGCATCCATCACATCCTGCGGCTGGTTTGCGTAAGCATCTCCCAGCGAGGAAGTCCAAGAGAGGTTCTTGTCCATGTTGGCCAGCACAGAGGGGAACTGAGTCAGTGCCTTGACGCTGGGGTCCCATGGTTGCTTGTCGACCTCGTTCGCGAGCTCCTGTCCCGTCAGGTTCGCATGCCCTTCGACCCAGCGGTTCGCTTCCACGATTTCCGTGGGATACGTCGCCCCTGCGAGGATTTGTGAAACCAATGCGTCTGGGTAGAGGGCAATCGGCGCCACCAATTGCTGCAATTCCTCGGAAGACTGCGTCGTGCCGGTATTGGCCGGCTGTGCCTCGGATTGAACGGACTGGCTCGCGTAAGCGGCGCCTCCCGGCACCGTAGCAATCACCAGCGACCAAGAAAGAAGTAGTGCCAAGCTTTTCTGAAAAATGCTCATTGATCACCTCCGCGGACGGACCAATCGCATTGCGATTATTTCCGTTGCCGCTACTCCTCTATCTGCCGGAAGGCCTGCGATGGCCCCCCGCAAAATGCCGCCTGCGACATTGGTTTTCCTTCCTGGATTTACGCAGACGGCCGTGACTTCTACTTCTGTTTAGGCGGGTAGTTCTTCAGTAGTTTCGCCATGGACTTGTCCAGGTTTTTTATGTTCTTTTCATGGTTTGCGCTGGCGCCAATCGTCTTGGTCGCACTTCCAGTCCAGACGAGCTGCTTCGTTCCCGGGTCATACATTTCAAGAACTAGAGTCCCGATACTGATCGTCGAACTGGTCCACGATCCCGAGCCCATGCCGAAGGCTCGTGAGCCCCAGACATCCCATTGTGTTTCATGATTGACGGCGGTCTGGTAGCCGATATAAAGATCAGCCTTGTCGCTATCGGTTTTGGTCATCCCTTTCAACGCCAATTGTGAGTCCACAGACTGCTTAATTTCCGCGTCCATAATCTGGTCCGGGTGAGCTCCGCGGATGTTCACCCATGTATACGTTCGATATTTCGAGAAATCTGTCCTCGGCATAAAGTTGTAGCGCACGTCTTGCGCGGCTAATGTCCCCGCACTTGCCAACAGCAGTGCTGCGACCAACGCCGATGAAAAGTGTTTCCCGATTTGTTGTGCTTGCATTTGTGCCTCCTTCAGGCTTCGTCTTTCGCGTTACTAGCGAGAGCTCGACGATACGGGCTGAGAGCTGAGACTGCTTTGTTGCCCTGGCTCTAAAGGGCCGTTCTTAGATCTCGCCTCGAAACCTACCGATTCAGCGACGATATCCACGCCCTGAGTTCCCGCTTTACTGCTCGGATTGCAGCCGGTAGCTCTGAACATGAGCGCCAGCACAAGGAAAAACCCAATCCAGGAAAGGAGAACGACGCCCCAAATGCTCCACGTGCCGATTCGTTCTTGCGCGTACATAAATGCCTCCTAAGAACCACATGAGTCGCTCTGGGGACCCACTCCTGGATTGCGAGCTAGCCTCTTGCACATGAGAACCTCGGTGCCTCCCTGTTGGAACGAGACCTCATCCATCGTGGCTTTCATGAGCTGGATGCCACGTCCGTGCTCCACCTCAAGGTTGTCGGCAGCCCCGAGATCAGGAACAGCGTGCGCATCAAACCCTTGACCCTGGTCTGAGACGATCAGCGAGATCCCTTTGTGGACCTTGCAGCGGCAGCGGACGTGAACTAATTTGTGCGCATCCAGACGGTTGCCGTGAAGGACTGCGTTGCTCAGAGCTTCCCGGAGCGCGAGTTCGACGGCGTGTTCCTCTCCCGTGATGCAGTGCGATCCCTCGATGAGCCGCATCAAGCGATCCACGAGCGGGGAGATGGCTTTGACTTCACTCGGTATCCACGCTTCGACCTCTAGCAGGCTTCCGCTCCCGGGTGTCCTAGCCAAATGCGCTCGCAAATCCGAGCGTTTGTTCAAAGCTTCCATTCGAGCCATGATGCATCCTCACCTTCAGCCGCGCGCCAGCCACAGCCCATACTGCACAGAATGAAAACGTCCAAAGCCCTTGCGGTAGCGAAGCACGCGATACCACTGTGTCCATTTGCCAATAAAACCAAGTGTCAAGAACATGTGATTTTCTCCTCTCAGCTCCTTCCTTCCGGGCGCCCATCTCATTTCTCTTTTGCGCCTTCATCGTTGCTCCTGTTGTACTTTTCCCGGAGCTCGCGTTCCGCCTGCAGCCACTCGTCGAAGTACTCGTCCAGGTCGTAACCGTGACCGCCATGTTCGATGTGAATCTCAAGCGCACGCCGGCGGATTTCGTCCAGGGTTGGCACGTTCTTGCCTCCTTCTTCCGGAGCGTCCGACCGGAAACGGCTTGGCCGCGTGTTCTGAGCATTCGTGGCCTGATCTCGTAATTTCATAGTCCTCTCCTCACTACAAAAGGTTCGTTTGGCATTCGCTGAACGTGCGTCAATCACGGCAGCACCTTCGGGTCTACTTGTGCGCCAGCCAAAAGCCGTAGCGCACGGAATCCAGGATTCCGAATCCGTTGCGGTAGCGCAGCACCCGAAACGACCCGTGCCAGTTGCGAATGAATACGAGAACCAGTGACATAGCGCCACCTCTCTGTCTGCGTTCTTACACATGCAGTAAGGGCAACGCTCGCGCCAAAGTTAGAGAATCGTAAGCGGTTGAATTTTCAGGAAAAGATCGCGAGAAGTCGAAAATGTTGATGTTGAAGAAGTCGAAAGGGTCGAAACTGTCGAGGCTACGGCCGGGGCTGCTACAAAGTGGCCGGCAGCAGACTAAGCATACTGCTTTGCGTAAATGCCGAATTTCTTCATTCGAGAGAGGAGAGTCGTGCGATTCATTCCCAGGCGCGCCGCAGCACCATCGGGACCCCCGACGCGCCCCTTGCAATCGGAAAGCACGCGTACAATCTCTTCGCGCTGCTTCTTGGCATACTCCTCAGCAACGCCATTTTTGTCGATTCGCCAATCGCTACTTTCTTCGGCGATGTGCTTGTGTTCCGGGAGGATAGCGTGTGCGGGCTTGTCCGCGTTTGTCTTTCGCAGTTCTCCGAGCGGCGCCTCAAGGGACTTGCCCCGCGTCACGATCACCGCGCGCTCAATGAAATTCTCAAGTTCACGAATGTTCCCCGGCCAGTCCCAGGCTGTCAGCCCCTTCATTACCGCCGTGGGGACCGCTTCAACGTTCTTTTGCATTTGCTTTGAGAACTTTTGGACGAAATAACTGACGAGCAGGGGAATGTCCTCTCTGCGGTCTCTCAGGGGCGGAATGCGGATCGGAAACACATTCAGCCGATAGTACAGGTCGCTGCGAAATTCTCGATCCGCAATCATCTTTTCGAGATCGCGGTTCGTAGCCGCGACCAGGCGCACATTCA
>Ga0210403_10001129_pt1 | contig 25935 bp, 34 predicted proteins | sample IncBWC19MmetaG_FD_150863 | JGI IMG/M metagenome (GOLD analysis project Ga0210403, IMG submission 150863) | Forest soil microbial communities from Barre Woods Harvard Forest LTER site, Petersham, Massachusetts, United States - Inc-BW-C-19-M | ecosystem: Environmental > Terrestrial > Soil >... | reverse complement strand
CGAGCGTCATCGTCGGCACCATATTCTCGCGCATCGTTGCGGAATTCATCCTCATCGTATTCCGCATCAACGAGCACCTTGGCGCCATCCGCAACCAAGGAGAACGATAGACCAGCCGCTGAATCGTCTACCCAACCCCACACAGCGCCCCGCCCGATCGGGGCAGGGTGGTAGCCACCGGCCCGCCAGCCGCACAGGCAGGGGACACGCCGCTAAGGCGGCCTTTGCGGCTCTCTAAATGTAACCGTGCCGAGCGATGAGAGCGAGTGTCGCCAATACGACCCACGTTCCGACCGTCCAAACTGCAAAAGAGTTGATGGGGTAAGTTGGCAGCGGTTTTCGCCAGTGAGCCATCGAAACCTCCGTCTGCGGTATTAGAAAGAATTATCGAGGCAAAGCTGGCAGCTTCGTGACAGGCAGTACCTAAAGAAACGGCGGCCGGTGCGGTGCTGCGCCGCAGCGATCGAACCTGAAAAAATGCGATGGCCTACTTCGTTTTCTGTTCACTTTGGAACTGACTCCCGGCCGACGGCATATTAGGATCGAAAGTGCTGAACCCTGCGGATTAGGACCCGTAAGCACAGGAGATGGTGTCATGCGTCGCCGTTTCAAACAAATCGAATCCCTTGAAGCCCGCCTAGCCGAAGAAGCAAGGCGCCTACGTGAGCAAGCCAAAAAGCTACCGCCCGGCCCAGAGCAGGCAGACCTGCTACGGAAGGCTCGGGAAAACGAAATGGTAGCTCAAATGTCCGGATGGATTGCATCTCCGGGCTTGCAGCCACCCAATTAAATTTCGTTACTGTTCGTTCAGTGGTGGGGACGCCATGAAGGACATGAAGACGCACCTAGAATGGCTGCGCGATCAGGCGGCTGAATGCGCAATACTGAGCGCGGAAGCTCTCACCAGAGAAAAACGGGAATTGTTCGCAAAGCTCTGCGCCGACCTTACTGATGCGGCGGATCATTTAGACACCCTCGCGAACCATCCCCGAAACACGAAGAATAAGGCCGCCTCAGTTGGCGGCCCGTAACGTCGTCGGTTAAGAAATGATTAAAGCTATTCCCGTACCGTGTACGGTGAGAGTCGCAATGGCCAGCTAGAACCGTCATGGCAGAGGAATTCCCGGGTACCTCTGAGGAAACGCTGCTACGAGCGCTTGAACGGCATTGCGTGAAAGTTGCGGCAGGGCTGTTTCGCGCAAACGGAATTCCAGAACCCGCCCGACTGCGCCGATTCGAGACGCACACTCCGGGCATGACAAGAGGGGCGCAATCCACCGTAGTCTTCGCCTGCCCGAACTGCGGGGCGATCTATCAGGCCGCACAGCATCGAGTACCGGATAGGTGCTTCGGTGTCTTCAATTGTCTCGCATGTCATGCTCAGGTGTACGCATGGCATGGGGCTTATGATTTCTTGGACTGGAAGGTCGGATTTTTGGCTGGGGACGCGCACAAGCCCGACTAGGTGCTTCGCGAGCCGAAAGTATTCGCCTAGTCCGCTGGCTGCATACCGTCCTTTATCGCGATCGCAGTTAACGTCATCCGGTCAGTGATTCCATCTGACGCGGCCCGCAGAATTCGCTGCGCCATCTTCGCCTTTGTGGCGGGCGTCCGGTTAGCGGCATCAATCTGATCGACAGCCGAGTTGAGAACGGACCGCATCGTCCGCACCAGTTCGGGTTCAAACTGAAATGGTGCCAATTTTGGCGATTGTAACTTCCGCATTGGGACTCTCCTGCTAGCGATGTCGTCTAGCGTTCCACTGAGTCGGCGGTGTGACAGGCAGCACACATTGTTTTGTTGCAGCTTTCAGGCTGCATCACGCCAACGAGCGCGAGCCGCACAGCGCCGTGAGCCTCTAAGCGCCACCAAGGTAGCCCGCGATCGCACGGGCATCACGGGCCGTCTGTGTGGCTCGATGATGTGGAGTGGTCGGAGGTTGGTTCTAAACAGCCGCCAAGATTTCTGGCGCGATTTGCGGTACACCGTTTACTCGATGACGGGGGTGTAGCCACGTTGAAAAATGAGTCGATTTTAGCTACAACACTGACTTGGAAAAGTGCAGCCGGGCTATCAATTTGCGTCGTTTTAGTATATACCGTTTGAACTGATTTAGCCGCCTTCAGCGCGGCTCGGGGGACTACCAACAATCACGAGACGGCAAGCGCTCGCTTCGCGGCGGGTGAACGGTGTTGCGCAAAATTGGGGAATAGCGATGCAAGTGGCTAACGTTGCGGTTGATGAAGTGGTTGGCGCGTTAACACAAACGGCACGGCTTGAACGTACCGCGCACCATGAAGCTGGGCATGCGGTCATGCACTTAATGTATGGACGCTTTATCGAGAGTATTTCAATAATCGAAGACCGCCGCCGTGGCCATTTCGGCATAGTCAAAACTCATGGTCTTTGCAAACCTACACAGGAAGCTGATTTTCTTTGCAAGATGGCCGGGCCGGTTGCGGCGCTCTTGTACAGGGACGATCAGAAAATATCGCAGGACACGTTTTGTGACCTGCACGAAAAGGCCGATTTGGAAGGTGTGTTTGATGTAGAGGACGGACGGCCAAGAGTCACAATGAACACGTTTATTAAGAACACGTGCCTCTGCATCGAAGTCATGGCGGATTCGGATTTTCGCGGTGCTGTCAATCTGCTCGCATCGCGGCTTATCAAACACAAATATCTAGGCCGTGAACGCGTCATACGAAAAAAAGATTGGGCACTCTGGAATATCTATTCGACCAGCGCGGCACGCGTGAAGCACGCCAAAAAGACACCCAAGAGAATCGTGACACAGATGATACGTCAAAGTACCGCAAGGGCGAAACATGAAACGCCGACCGCCATAATGAACTAGGAAACCAGCCACACACCACCACACGACATGCGCCACCCTTTGCGGTGGCTCGTGAATGCAAGACCACCGGCACAAACGTGCCGTTGGAATCAGTCCTGCGGGGGACGAGATGGATATTTCGATAACGGGCCGGAAGGCCAAGCTGCGCCCGATAATGGACCGGGCGGAGCGAGAGCGCATCATCCGAGCCAACCAGATCGAGGTTGCGGCGTATCGTGTGCTTGATGAGGAAGAAGAGAGGGCCGCACTGTGCCCTGCCAACGACAACGTTGCGCCGCCAGATGCTGAGGTTGTTGCCAAGACCGGGCCGCGTACGATCAAATCGTTTCATCGGCTTTACTCTGAAGGGCTGCTTCATCCCACGGACAATGCCGTGAACAACGCGCTCTATCAGATCGGCGGCTGGTATAGGCGCCATTATTTTCAGGCAGGCGGTACGGCCACTAGACCACCGCCCTCGTATGTTGCGCCTGAGAAGCAATACGACAGCCGACTTCAGACCGAGATCGCACCGCCGCCAGCCCGTGCCGTGCTATATCACGATGCGGCAAAGGTGCTTGATGCGCTGGAAATCCGCGAAGTCTTCGAGGCGATTGTTGTGCACGATCGTCCGATCGTGCCGGTTGGACAACAGTACACTGGCCGCAAACACCCACAGAATGCCCGGGGCGCAGTCGCCGCTGTTGTTCGCATCGGCTTAATTCGCCTGCGAAGTCATTATTCGGAATAAATATTCGACAGAGTGCACTGAGTAGGGCGAAAATCTGCACTTTTTGTCACTTTCTTGGTACTGGTTAGTGGTGGGATCAGAAGTCTCTCTCGGCGAGCCCGAGTCGGTCCCGCTGTTATTTCTCACTCGGTGCACTGAGTAGGGCCGCCAGACTAGTAAAAAGTACTTTTTCTAGGTACAGTCTTTGTAATGTGATTATTCCGTCTCCCGCCAAGTTCGGCGGGTTTTTGATTCCTGCCATGACCCGCATCATGGCCGGTGACTAGGCGCCGAAGGCGCTCTCTATTCTACTCGGCAGACTTCAAGCAGTCCGCGTTACCACGCGGGCTGCTTTTTTTTGCCGAAGCAAAACAACAAACGATATCACTGAAAGGATATTCAGAATGAACGACGTGCGATTACAAATCGGCGAGGTTGGTGAGATAACCGGCATTCGCCTTCCAACGTTGCACCGCTGGCTCGATAGGCGAGTGTTCCAGCCGAGCCCGGCAGAAATTGGCGCAGGCACGGGCAACTACCGAACTTTCGGACGCGCCAGACTAAACCAAATCGCCATCGCAAAGGCTCTTATCGAGATTGGCCTACCGGCCGCTCAGTCGAATGCGAATGCGCGATTGTTCACAGAGCAGAGTCAACGCGGCAGGAATGCGAACGAACCGTTTGAAGCTGGCCGTACGCTGCTCAAGATTTCGAAAACCGGCGCCGAGATTATCAGTGCGCCCTTCGACGCACTGCTAACGGAAGTTTGCGACAAGGACGGCGCCTTCGTGATCGACATTGCGCCGATCATCGCGGACGTAAATCAGAAACTCTCTCAACTCACCAAAAGGAAATTAAAGTGACATTCTTCAGAGCGCCTACGAGCATTCATCCTCTTGCGCCAATCCAGCCGTCATCCGCAAATCTAACGCGTCTAACCAATGCGTTAGATGCGCGGAAAGAAGACCGCAAGAAGTACGGTGCCGAATACAGGCGCCTTGCTAACCTTCTAAGGCCGGACAGCGGACCTTCCGTCGTTCGTCACGAACGGCAGGTGGAGAAGGCAACCATCGACCTAACGGATCGCAACCCGGTATCCGGTAAGACAACTCCCGGCGCAATCGACGAAGACGCGCAGCGTGCAGACGACGTTGCTCGCATCGAGCGTGGTGAGTCTCTGGAAGAGACGCCTGATATCAAAACGCAGATGGCTACTGTCGCACGCAAGGCTCAGGCTACGGAAATCGTAATCGAGAAGCTTGAAGAAGAGTTTCGCGTTGAGTTTACCAAGCTGGCCGCAGCACATTGCAAGACCTTGAAGACCGATCACGACAAAAGAACGCGGCGGTTCTTAGAACTGTTCGGCGAGGCGTTCGGAGTCTATTCGGAACTGAACAAGACCAAGCGGGACCTAATCGATAGCCAGATTGGCTTCGGCGGATTGTTCAACGTTGATTTTGACTTCATGCGCGGCGATGAAGTTGCAAGCATGTTCCACGATGCGGTGAAGGCGGGTTACATTTCCAGCGTGCCGCGTGAGTTGCGTGTGTGACCGACTACGACGCATACCTCGATCGCGCTCGTGTCGTGAAGGCGCAGCGCGAGCCGAAGCCGCCAGACAGGACTCCGGACCCGCCTCCGTACAAACCTGCCGTGCCATTCAGATGGCCAGCGAGCGGACTGGCGCTACAGGGTTTTGCGTGCCTCCACGAAGTCATTCACCACTTCAATGGAGGCCGCGATATCTTCTTACGAAATTGTTTCGCGGACTCGCTTCGTACGTTTAACGATGTATTTTATGGGATCGATCATCGCTACGGGCGGCCGGTGCTCGGGACCCAAGAGGACGGCACGCTTGAACTAGCGGACACGCACGTAGGACTTGCCTTCAGGCTTGCACTCCAGCCGGGGCACGTTGAACTGCTCGACGGCAGAGATCAGGTTTCGGTTGCGTACGTGCCGCAGGTTACTTCCATCCGGGGCGACGGCGTCCGCATTATCGAACAAGCGAACCTCTTCGAAATCTCAAGCGTATATCTAGGCGCCATGACAACCACACATGGCGTCATTGTTGAAAAGAAAAACACTCGCTCGCTGCAAGAAGACGCCAAGCACGGGTTCGCGTGTGAAAGCGCCGCAGTGGGATTCATGCGTAAGCTTCGTAGGCTTCAGTAGCTTCACGACTCCCGCCCTGTGTTTCATCTCGCGCATGGCGGTTTGAAGCGAACGCGGCGGCACGTTCCTTGGATGGCGTGCCGTCGCGTGTCGCTAAATCAATCAGCGCGAGCCGTTGGTGTGGCTTCCACCATCGGTGCTGCAGCGATGCTGACGACTCGTGGCTTACTCCGGGCCGCGAGTCGTCGTAGGCATTGCTTACTTACCTCGGTCGGGAAGTCGCTTACCGAAGTCTTTCAAGGGATGCTGTCTGCGCTCGACAAGACGCAAGACTGATTTGCAGGACGGACATTTATAAAATGTAATGCGATACCAGTTAGTCACCGGCTCTGAACCTACGGCTTTCCTCGACACATTGCAGGCGACGCATACAAGGTCTGGCATAGACCGGCTCCGCTGTCGCGAGCATCAAACGCGAGCGATGCCCCATACAATTGGGGTGTACTGCAGGCCACGGCGGTCCAACTCCTCACGAAGTCTGTCCGCCTGTTGTTGCGCTGCTTCGCCCAAAAGCCGGTGCCGAGCGCCCAAGCGAATGTCGGCAGAGACTTGCTCTCGGATGCTGTCATAGAGCCTGAGAACGTTCTCGTCGGCCATGCTGTGAATGCCGTTCATTGCGAAATCACTTTTTAAAAAGAGGTAGAACACCGTCAGCAAATCGCGCCGCCACGTCATTGGCAAGTCTAGTCCGGCCTCGCCACCCAAACATTCAACAGCTTTCACCGCAACAAGTGGTGGTCAAAACCGCGATGTACACGCGCGGAATTTACCGCTTCCCCATCGCAACACCGGTGGCAAGACCCGCAAGCGCATAGTGGGACTTTTATGTGCATCCAACGTCAGCAACCGCTGGCCATTTCAGAAATAGAAAATGATTGAAAACGAAAAAATTGACTGCACCGACGCACTTATCTTTGGACTGAACCGAACCGCCCAATGGCGGGAGAAGATGGCGGTTCGTTATCCGTCCGATCAGCGCAACACTCGTGCCGCAGAACGTCTGTTGAGACTGGCATCCGACGCTGCCGAGTTAAGTGATGAGGATTGGTCCCGACTCCAGCCGCACAGCGGATGGGCTAGCGAATCATGGCGTGAAGCGATCAGCCAGACCGCGAGAATGGTCGGATTCCAGCACAAGATTAAAGACCTTCCATCATTCGTCAGCCGACTGGTGGAAGTCTTGTCGCAACCGAGCGCCGCGTAATGGTTATGAACGCGAGTATCGCTCCGGCGGAAACCACGACAGCACCTGCGCAAAGGGAATTGCCACGTCTTGCCTTATCGGCGATCCACTCAGCTTGGAAAGGCAGTGGAGTGACAGCGGCGGCAACGGCGGCCTTAGATATCGGAATGTTGGTCGCTGGCAACATACTTGGCTGGGATGAAGCAAAGCAAGCAGTCGAGCGCGGATGTGTCGTCCGATTGGTTGATGAAAAATATTTGTCCACTGTCTATGAGGCACTTCAAAGCGGGCGTGCGTCGCTGGTGAGTCATGCCGACTTAAGGGAACGGTTCAAGCCTGTCGCGGCCAACGACAACCAACGCTTTCAAATCACTTGGTTCGACGATGTAGATCAATCGACAGCAAAAGAAGAAATCGTTCAGGGCGTACTTGGTGCTGGCGACTTTTCGCTATTCGTCGCAAAACCCGGTTGCGGAAAGAGCGTTTTGCTTTGCGATATTGGCTGCCACATCGCAGCGGACCGCGAATGGCACGGCCGCAAGGTCAAGCCGGGTCTAGTCGTCTTCTTCGCTGCCGAACGCAAGCGCCTGACCGAACGGCGCGTTGCGGCTTGGCGGAAGAAGCACAACGTGACCGCCATTCCGTTCGTTGTCGTCGGTGGCAAGCTGGACCTGACCACCGGTCTAATCGACGCCAAGGCGCTTGGTGCAACCATCCAAGGGTTGGAAGATAAGAGCGGCCATAAGTGTGTCTTGATTATCCTCGACACGGTGACTCGAACCTTCGGGCCGGGCGATCAACATCAATCGCGAGATATGCAACGGTACGTGCAATCGGTCGATGAACTTAACCGGGTCACCAATGCCCATATTGCCGCTATCCATCATTCCCCATGGAATGATGACCGTGGCAAAGGTGCGATTGACCTTGATGGAGCGATTGATGTTTCGTTCGTGGTCAACGTCAAAGGCAAGGGACCGGCCAAGGCTTTCACTCTCGAATGCACCGGGGCGAACGATGGCGACGAAGGTGTGATTACCGCATTCCGGCTCGAAAGCGTCCCACTTGGAACCGATGCCGAAGGCAACGTGACAACGGCTCCGGTGGTGGTTCCGGTCGAAGTTGTGCCCGATGGCTTCTGCCTAAAAGGACAGTCTGCCAAGGTGTTCGAATCCTTGGAACGGGCCATAGAGGCTCACGGCGAATGCCCGCCAGATGGCTCACCGGACTTTCCTGACGGCGTTGTGGCGGTCACCCGTGACCGGTGGCAGGCACGGTATTATGCCGACGCCCGCGAGAAAGACCCAGATGTGACAGAAGACACCTTAAGGAAGCGGTTTGGTCGCGCCATCGATGAGTTGGTCAAAATCAAGAAAATCGGCACGTCGGGCCAGTGGTTCTGGGTGGACAGCCGGACAAAACCGGACATGTCCGGACATTGATATTTTTGTCCGGGACCATCCTAGCCGGACGGACAGGACAAGTGTTTACACTTGTCCGGCTGTCCGGTGGTTTGATTTAGAATTTGATACGCCCTAAGCGGCCGTTTATAATATTAAATGTCACGGCAGCCCTTCGGAAAGGTGCTCGCGAGAAACCATTGCCTGCCCGCCGGGTTGAAGTTCCGGGAACTGGAAAGGCTTCGGACATGAAAAAAGCAGTATTAGCGTTAGCGACCGCTGCCACCATCGGTGTCACTGCCTTGGCGACACCATCACCAGCTTATGCGTGGCGGGGCGGTTGGGGTGGTTGGGGTGGCGGCCTCGTAGGCGGATTAATTGCTGGTGCGGTGATCGGTGGAATAGCGTCCAGCGCCTACGCCTATGGCCCGGGCTACGGTTACTACGGCGGACCGGGGTACGGCTACTATGGCGGATCGGCGTACGGCTACTCTGGCTATGGCGGCTATGCCCCTGCTTATTACGGCGGGTACGCCCCAGCGTACTACGGCGGATATGGGTACCGGCGCGTTGTTCGCCCCGCATATGCGTACGGCCCCGGGTACTATCGCGGGTATCGTTACGGTTGGTGATCGCCAACGTGCGACGCTGAAGCCAGATAACGAAGGTCGCAGAGATCGTCTGCGGCCTTTTTTTGCCGACGTGGGTCTAGTTAGTTGGCACCTTTCCAACATGGGGCGATGTCCGGCTTGAGTCCGTACTCGAACAAATGCGGACATGAAGTACGGCAACTGAGGCGGCCCTACTTCGTGAGCCACCAAATAATGCCGCCGACGGCGGCCGTGGAAACGGTTGAAATCAGAAGTGCAAGCAAGCCAATCTTGAACCATTCCCAATATGACACTTCGAAATCCTATGGCCGCGACATTGCAGCCCCGATGGTTGATTGAACGCAAACATCGGGATGCAAGGCTTATTCCAATCGGCACCCGCCTTTTTGCTGCTCACACAACCGTGAGCGTGGCTGGCGAACGGCTAGCAGCGGCGCGGCCACGTACGAAGCCAGCCCCACCTAGCGTGGCCCGGATGGCTGCTCAGTGAGCGGCGCTGTGGCTACAAACACATACACAGGATGAAGGATGGGCAATGATATACGTGATCGAAAGAGACGGACGCGCCGTTGGCCTGACGAACGACGCAAACGCCGTCACCAAACTTGACGGCAAACACGGCACGCTGACGCTCCGCTGGGCGAATGAGCAAGAGCAAGCCGAGTTTGCACGCCTTGCTGCTACCCGTAAGTCGTGGCTCGCTCGTGTGCGTGCGTGGTTGGGCTTGTGAGTACGCGTGGCTAGCTCGCTGTGCTGTCTGTCTGGCTGGCTGGCTGGCTAGCTTGTTCGTAAGTAGACACATAGCGGCTCGCTGCTCACTCAGCACGCTGCAAGCGTGGCTCGCGCTTGTGAGCGTGAACGCACCGCGTGGTGAAGCAATGCAACCTGTAAATAAAAATAATACAACCATGGGTAGGGGGGGTCGATTCCTTGGCATCGAGAGAGGAAGAACCGGCCCATAGCAAATTGTACACGTCCCCCGAATCCGAAAACACGTATTTTTTACAAATCAGGGAAATCAAAATGGGAAGAAATCGAACTGCAACGGCGCTGCTTCACCTGCGCGGAAGCACAAAACACAATGCCTATCGCTATCGAGACCGCGTGAACGAGCCGATCGTCTCCACGCCTCTGCCCGATCCACCGCGTCGCTTACCGAAGCATGTGAAGCAGGCTTGGACGGAGATGAAAGATCGCGGCGGCCTATGGCTCACGAGCGCCGACCAATTCCTCGTCTTGATCGCCGCAACCTACATGGCGCGATATCGCTACGACGAACTTAAGTCGGCTGATACTTCGTTGCTTATCGGAGTGCTTGGCAAGCTTGGCTTCTCACCGAAAGAACGCGCCGCGTTGAATCTACCGTCAGGAAGCACATAAGGTCCGCGCTTCGTCCCGGCTTCAATCAGCTTGGCAAGCCCGCGAGACTGGGCACTCGAAGACTGTGTTGCCATGCTCGTCAACAACGCGCACTAGACTTGATCCGTAAAAATCGCCGCCCTTTCTCAATTCCTCAACAAGGACCTTGGCGTGTCGCTTTGCGGATTCAAGAGTCAGAAGACTACGTCCCAGTTCATCGGGAAACAGTTCTGAACCACCGACGATGTGAAAAAAATAACGCATCGCGTCGCAATAATTCGAGCGACGGCCGGTATCTAGTGACAAATATGTCAGATATTAAAACGTATCCATATTGAACGGCCCGAGCCGGTTTTCGCCGGCTCGGGTTCCGCAAGGGCAGACTTATGCCCTCATGCTCAACGATATCCCGCGCTTGGCCGCCATCACGCTTGTTGCGCCAACGGTTCGCTTCAACGCTTTGGCGATCTTCTTAACGCCATTCTTCTCCTTCGCCATCGTCTTCAACGTACGATGGTCTTCCTTTGACCATTGGCGGATTAGTTTCTTCTTGGCCATACTTAGCTCCTATTGGGGGAGCGGCCCTATAGCATACCGAGTCAATTTATCAACCCGCGACTCTCACGCGTCGCATAACATTTAGGATTCAAAAATGGACCACCTCATTTGCGCCTTCCTCGAAATCAAAGCGAGCGGCGACGAAGGTTATATCACCGGCTACGGCAGCACGTTCGGGAACGTCGATTCCTACGGTGACACGGTCGCCAAGGGTGCCTTCAGACAATCAATCAACGACGTGATGACCGGCGCCAAGGCATGGCCCGCCATGTTGCTACAGCACGGGGATGCTACGTCGGAAGGAAAATCACCGGTAGGAATTTGGACGAAGATGGAAGAGGACAGCAACGGCCTACGTCTTGAAGGCAAGTTGGCGATCAAAACACGACGTGGTGCTGAAGCTTATGCCCTGCTTAAGATGGCACCGCGACCGGCACTAAATGGTTTAAGCATTGGCTTTCGCTGCACCGATTACGAAATGCACGGCAAGGACAACCCGGCCCGCCGTACCATTAAAGCCGCCGACTTGGTTGAAGTGTCGTTGGTCACTTTCCCCGCCGACAAGTTCGCCCGCGTCATTGGTGTGAAGGCGGGACTTGATGCCAAGCCGGAATTTACAATGCGGGACTTGGCCCGCGCAGACGTTGAGATGCTTAGTCGAACTTTGACCGCGAACAACAGAAGCGGCTGGTAGACCGAGCGGCGCGTACCGGGTTCGATAAGAGGCGGCTTAATGGCCGCGCGGCTCGGTGGCTAAAACATCCTACGGGCCGCTTCTCTTTTTGATTCGCGGTGTGTCAATGACAAATTCACGCTTATTCAACCTTGAAGGCACAACCTGTCGCCATAGGTAACTTGGGTAGTTTTACTTTTTTCAGGGGCGGGCATGGCTGATAATCCGTTTGATCCGAAATATCCCTACGCTGGGCTACTCGGAAAATTTCTGGAGCCGACGACGCCCAAGCTAGGTGGGTTGCTCGGCCTAGCTTCTCTCGGGCAACCTGCTCCGGGTGGCGCCGTTAGCGATTTATTTCCGAAGTCGCCGCTTTCACCCTTCACGGGTCTAAGCGGCGCGGCGTCCGATCTATTCCCGCCGTTCGCGCTCGCTCCCGCAGTAAAGCGCAAAGCTTTCTTCTCGTTTTACTACGAGGACATTATGCGCGTGAACGTGGTGCGCAATGCATGGAAAATCGATCACCCGGACAACGCCCTGATGCGTAGCTTCCAAGATAGCAGCTTATGGGAGAGCAAGAAGCTAGAAGGCGATGATGCGGTTAAGCGGCTTATCCGCGAAGGCGTCGAATACACTTCGGCAGTTTGCGTTTTGATCGGTAGTGAGACGTGGTCACGTCGTTGGGTGCGTTACGAGATAGCTAGAGCAATAATCGACGGCAGGGGACTTTTGGGTGTTCACCTGAATAGCATTGCTCACCACCAAACGAGAAGTCCGCATATGCGTGGCTTCAATCCGCTGGACTACATGGCCGTTGGAAAAGTACAGGAAGCCATCCTTAGTACGGCAAAATACTTCCTGTTCGAGTGGCGGCATGAACCGAATAGCTTGGGTCACTTCGAACCGGGCTGGCATCGTTATAAAAATTATACTTCTTCGGTTGATCTTCCGAGTTGGCTAGCCGATCCACTGACCGGGCGCGTCACTCCGCTGTCCGCAAATGCGCCCATCTATGACTACATCGCCGACGACGGGCACAAGAACATCGGCGGTTGGATCGACCAAGCCGCGCAGAGAGCGGGGCGTTAAAGGAACGTCTATCCGTACAAGCGGAGTCATCTGGTAGCATTGCGGCCAAGAAAGATTTCGGCTAGCGATCCGCCTTCGACGTGGTGGCCGGGGGAACGGTGAAGGAAAAAATGAACGACCAAGAAGCGAGGGGCATTGTCCTGCGGCGGCTGTACGATCTCAGAGAGGTAAAGCAGCGAGCCGAATTAAGCGACTTCGCTGAGACAGGCCTCGCCGCTGATAAAGTGGGAAGTATACTTGAGCAGCTTGCGCAGACGGGACTTATTGAATGGAGACCACTAAAGGCAGGCTTCCAAAGTCGTGAAGAATACCTCGCCGTAATGGCGAGGATCACAGCCTTTGGTGTCGATGTAATCGAGGGAGGAGCTAAGCCACAGATGGCAATTAATATCGACGCGAGTGTTAATGTTCATGGATCGCAAGGTGTGCAGATCGGGGGAAGCGGCAACGTTCAGAACGTTAATCTGACGCTGGAGAAATTGAACAATTACATCGACAGCGCGGGTGCAACTACGGAGGAGAAAGAGAATGCGAAGGGCCTCTTGAGTGCAGCCCTTGAAAATCCGCTGGTTCAAAAAGCAATTCAGTGGCTGACCGGGTCATCCTCTTAATCGACATGGTGGCCCGGGGCAGGCGCTTAACAGGAAGCCATTAGGCATAAAAAAACCGAGCCAACCGGCCCGGTCCCTTTGTTAGTCAGTGTGTGGCTAGGTCAGTCCGGAAGACTCCAATGATGTGGGGGACCAGCAACGATCACGTCGCCGCTTGCTGCGATGGCCGCGTCACGTCTGCCGCTCATCAGGTTCTCACGACATATGCGGTAGTCTCTCGCCGTGCGACATACGTTGTCGTCAGCCGCTTCGCGTTCCTGTGCTGTCATGCAGCCGCAGAGCGCAAGAGGGATTAGTAGGATCAGACGCTTCATTTGAACGCCTCGCACATTTCATCTACCAGCGCCTTGCCATTGACGCTCAAGCGTATCAGGCGATTGCGTCGGTCCTTTGGGTCATCATACACTTCTAGGAGGCCTAGGCCCTCCTCGTGATAGCGATTGGTCTCGCCTAGGTCCTGTATGTGGCGCGTCATCAGTGCCTGACTTGTGCCCGCGCGTGTCGCATATGTAGAGACGTTCAAGCCCTCTCCACCAGCGACAAGCAAGAACGTGCGCACGTATTGCAGCGGCATGTTGTCCCGAAGCTTCTTAAATGGCTTCAGTGAACTTCTGATCTTCTTCAGCAACGCTTGCTGATCGGCTGGTATGGTCTTCTTTTTGAAGCTGCTCATATGCCCCTCGTGTTAAACTTGCATTTGGACACGTAGAGGCTTTGCAAACGTCGTACAATAGGCATTGAATGCGCAGGGGATAGGATATCCTTTGCGAATGTTGATTTAGCAACGACTTAACGAGTCTCCCGTGGGTACAAATAGTTTGGGACAATCCACCGATCCCGCGCTAGTGGCTGGCTGGCTGGTGCCTGTTGCGCCAGCAACGCGTCGGGCACAAAAAAGCGGACCAACCGGCCCGCTTACTTCCTACATAGCTGGGCGCCGATCAGTAGCCGCCGACAACATCACCCGGCCGGTACTTGTCGCTGCCGTGGTCTTTGATTTTCTCAATCCATTCTTGAGACAGCGGCGTGGTGTTTTTAGCGGGACCGTCCGGCTCGTTTTCGAAATGAGAATCCGGGATTGGGCCTAGCTTGTTGAAAATGGTCTTCGTCATTGGTTCCTTTTCTATCAACAGCAAATGGCGGCCCGGAATGGGCCGCTAGTCGTTGGGAGGTTTGGGAATACGAGTAACGGGGCACGGATTCGGTGTGGAGTCAAGCTACCCTTGGCCGCCAAGCCGCTAGCAATCACGCTAGCGGCGTTTTTATTACGAGGAAATTTTAAAATGACGAACGACAACATTGCGAGACCACACCGCGAGGGCTGCATGAAAACTCTTAGCGCTCACCGTCTTAGAAAACTCATTTCCTACGACCGATCAACAGGCATCATGCGATGGCTTATCCAACCAAACGCTCGAATCCGGATTGGTAGCGAGGCTGGCCACCATCGCCGCGACGGCCGGTGGAAAGTAACCATCGAAGGCCGATCATATCTGCGCAATCGGCTGGCAGTGCTCGCGGTGACCGGACTCTGGCCGCCGAAACTGGTTCTGCATCGCAACGGTGATTTGAGCGATGATCGGTGGCGGAATCTAGTCGCCGCGTAAACCGCCAACACCGCTAACACCAACCAGCCGTCCGTTAGGGCGGTATTTTTGTGCCCGCCACCAACCGAATCTAGATTATACATAAGGGGATACTGTGAAATTGATTCCAGCGAACGATAACAAACTAGGCACGGTCAGACTACTTGGCCCGTCCGACCCGCGAAGCTTGGATCATCCTTGCCATAAAGAACAGTGGCTCGGATTAGCAAGGGTACTTGGTCGATTAGAGGCCCGCGAAGAATACGCCATGCTCCACAACAACGATGAAAGATCATTCGATGGCAAAGCCGAAAATCATAACCGAATCTAGGGCTGTTCTTTACGCACGCTTTTCGAGTGATATGCAGAAAGATCGGTCCATCACCGATCAATTTGTGGTTTGCGAAAAGTACGCTCAACGTGAACGTCTCAATGTAGTCAATCGATTTTCAGACAAAGCAAAATCCGGTGCGTCAATGTTAGATCGCGACGGCTTGCGTGATCTTACGGCCGCAGCGAAGCGAAAAGAATTCGATGTTCTGGTGGTTGAGGCCACTGACCGATTGTCACGTAACCAAGCTGACTTGCCGTGGATTTTCCAGCATCTGAAATTTCATGGTGTTAAGATTGTTACGCCCGCCAACGGCGAAGTGTCCGAAATGCAGATTGCTTTCGATGGCATTAGCAATCCCGGCTACAGCAAAAAATTAGCCGAACGTGTCAAGCGGGGGCATGATGGCATTGCGCGTGAAGGGTTGGTCGCAGGTTCACTCGCCTATGGCTATGATCTGGTCAAACATGAGCCGGGGAAGCGTGTCATCAATACCATCGAGGCCAAGATTGTGATTCGTATTTTCACAGAATACGTCAACGGAAGATCACCACGTCAAATAGCCGACGGTCTTTCGCTTGATAAAATACCTTCGCCGTCCGGTGCAGAACGGTGGAATTTTCAAAGCATTGTCGGTGGCGAACATAAGCGCGGACTCATTCACAATCGACTCTACGTCGGCGAATATGTGAAAAACAGGTTCACCAACATCAAAAATCCTGAAACCGGAAAAATCATCACGCGAAAGGCGGAAGATGATGATTTGATAACTACAAAGGTGCCGCATCTGAGAATCGTAGATCAAGAATTATGGGATGCTGCCCATGCACTCCGCAAGTCACGCGGAAACAAAATCCATGCGGCAAGCGGTCAGTCTGAAAGGGCCGTTGTGCCGCGTAAATTGCATCTGTTGACTGGATTGCTGCGGTGTGGCGAATGCAATAGTCAAATGTCTGTCACGGCGTCTTCTCGCAATGGTCAACGTGTCGGTTGTTCGGCTTCCTACAACAGCCGATCTTGTAAACATAGCAAAAGCTATGACCTTGGAAAGCTGACGAGGCTGGCCGTCGATAGCATGTGTTCGCACTTGCTCGATCCCGAATTTCTCAAAGAGAAGGCGCGGGAAAAGACACTCGAATTTGCACGGCTTGAAAAAGAAAATAACGGCGCACGCCAAGCTGCCGTCAGACAGTTCGACCGCCTCAACATTCAAATCGCGAAACTGGTAAGGATGCTGGACGAAGAGGATGATGTGCCAAGGGAGCTATTGGCATCGCTCAAGGCCAAAGAGATTGAACGAAGGGGTCTTGAGGAACGTATTCGTTTACTTGGCGCTGAGACCAACGTGACGACCCTGCACCCTAACGTCATCAAGGCATTTGGAAAGAACATCGAAACCCTGCATGAAAAACTCAAGCGCAACGCCGATGATCCTGAGTGCCGCATGGCTTTCGGGAACATTATTGACAGCATCATCGTCCATCCGACCGGGAACGCGAAACCCTACGACATTAGCTTATTTGCCAGACTTTCGGCTGTTATGGGAGATTTTAACCTTTTTCCAACCGCCCGCTCGAACGAAGAAATCGTTGAGGCAGAGGGGATTCCGCGTATCAGTACAGGCAGAACCGCTTCATAACGCCCACTATCATCAAGACGTTCTACTGGCTCGTGATCGCGCTGATTTGCCTGCTCGGCATCTCCGGCATCTTTTCGGGGCTTGCCGCGATGGCGATCAGCCCGTTCGCCGGATTCCTGGTGCTGCTCTACTCGATCGCGAGCGTCATCGTCGGCATCGTGTTCTCGCGCATCGTTGCGGAATTCATCCTCATCGTGTTCCGCATCAACGAGCACCTTGGCGCCATCCGCGACCAGGGCAGCATGCGCTAATTCGCGAAGCGGAAATGCATGACGTCGCCGTCGGCGACGCCATATTCCTTGCCTTCGAGACGCAGCTTGCCGGCGTCGCGCGCGCCGGCTTCGCCGTTGAGCGCGACAAAATCCGCATAAGCGATCGTCTCCGCGCGAATGAATCCCTTCTCGAAGTCGGTGTGGATCACGCCCGCCGCGGCCGGCGCTTTGGTGCCGCGATGGATGGTCCAGGCGCGCGCTTCCTTCGGCCCCACCGTAAAATAGGTGATGAGGTCCAGGAGCTGGTAGCCGGCACGGATCAGCCGGTCGAGCCCGGCTTCCTCCAGCCCCAGCGTATCCAAGAATTCCTTGCGCTCCTCGCGCGACAGCGTCGCGATCTCGGACTCGATCTTGGCCGAGATCACCACCGCCACTGCGCCCTCTTGCTTGGCGCGCTCGAACACCAGTTTTGAGAAATTGTTGCCGTCCTTGGCCGAGCCTTCCTCGACATTGCAGACATAAAGCACGGGTTTCGAAGTCAGAAGCCCGAGCATGCCGAAGGCGCGCTCCTCCTCCGGCTTGCGCTCGACAAAGCGCGCCGGCTTGCCGTCGCGCAGCAGCACCAGCGTGCGGTTGACGAGATCGAGCTGTTCCTTGGCTTCCTTGTCGTTGCCCTTGGCCTTTTTGGTCAGGTTGTCGACGCGCTTTTCCAGGCTGTCGAGATCCGCGAGCATCAGCTCGGTCTCGATGGTTTCGATGTCGGCAATCGGCGCGATCTTGCCCTCGACATGGGTGATGTCACTGTCTTCGAAGCAGCGCACCACATGCGCGATGGCGTCGACCTCGCGGATGTTGGCGAGGAACTGGTTGCCGAGGCCCTCGCCTTTGGATGCCCCGCGCACAAGTCCCGCGATGTCGACGAAGGTCAGCCGGGTCGGAACGATCTGCGCGGATTTCGCGATATCAGCGAGCCTGTCGAGCCTGGGATCAGGGACGGCGACCTCCCCGACATTCGGCTCGATGGTGCAGAACGGATAGTTCGCCGCCTGCGCCGCCGCCGTTTCCGTCAGCGCATTGAACAGGGTCGACTTGCCGACATTGGGCAACCCGACAATACCGCATTTGAATCCCATGATTGGTCCTGAAGTCCTTTGGCGATCTCAGGCGCGCTAGGCCGCGCCATCGTCACGCTGGTCGAAAAATCCCTTGCCCTGCAGCGCCAGATGCACCTTGTTCTGGAACGAGGAGTCCTGGCTTGCCGCAAGCAGCGCGGCGTTGTCGGCGACCGCCTCGCACAACGCCACGACCCACGGGCCGTCGTCCTTGGCGAAGTCGGACAACACGTGGTGATGCACCAATTCCTTGACGCCGGGGTGACCGATCCCCAGCCGCACGCGGCGATAGTCGTTGCCGATATGCGAGGTGATCGAGCGCAGGCCGTTGTGACCGGCAATTCCGCCGCCGACCTTCACGCGCACCTTGGCGGGCGACAGCTCGAGCTCGTCCTGGAACACGGTGATTTCGGAGGCTGCGAGCTTGAAGAAGTTCGCTGCTTCCTGCACTGCGCGGCCGGAGTCGTTCATGTAGGTCGTGGGCTTGAGCAGAATCACGCGCTCGCGCTCGAGCGTGCCTTCCGAGGTCTCGCCCTGAAAGCGGCGACGCCATGGTGCAAAACCATGACGCCGCGCAATTTCATCGACGGCCATGAAGCCGATATTGTGCCGGTTACGCGCGTATTTCGCGCCGGGATTGCCGAGGCCGACAAAGAGCAGCATGACGCGGCATCCCGCGCGAGAGCATTACTTCTTCTTGTCGCCGCCGCCCGCGGGCGCCTTCGCGCCGCCCGCCGGAGCCGCCGCACCCGCCGCGGGCGCCGCCGCTGCCGGAGCACCGGCCGCGGGAGCCGCCGCACCCGCCGCAGGCGCCGCCGCAACACCTGCCGCCGCACCAGCCGCGGCCGCAGCCGCCGCCTTCTGCTCTTCGGCGTAACCCGACGGCGGCACGATGGTGACCAGCGTCAAGTCCTCGCGCAGCGTGCGGACGCCCTTCGGCAGCGTGATGTCGGACAGATGCAGCGAATGGCCGATCTCAAGCGCGCCGACATCGGCTTCGAGGTACTGCGGAATGTTGTCGACCGAGCATTCGAGATCGATGGTGTGGGTGACGATGTTGACCGTGCCGCCGCGCTTCACGCCGGGCGAGGATTCTGCCCTCTGCACGTGCAGAGGCACGCTGATGCGGATGGTCGCGCCTTCGCCGAGCCGCATGAAGTCGACATGGATCGGGAAATCCTTCACGGGATCGAGATGGAAGTCGCGCGGAATCACGCGGTGCTTCTTGCCCTCGAGATCGATGTCATAAATCGTCGTGAGGAAGCGGCCGGCCAGGATGCGCTGGCGCAATTCCTTGTCTTCCACCGAGATCGGCAGCGGGGGCTGGTTGTTGCCATAGATCACTCCGGGCACTTTCCCGGCGCGACGCTCTGCCCGTGCGGCCCCCTTGCCGACTGACGGACGCGCGGTCGCCTTCAATTCATTGACGGTCGTCGCCATTGTGTTAAGTCCTTGTTCTCAAAAGATAAAGGCCGCTGCGCGGCCCGTGCTTTCGTCCCACGGCAAGCCTCCAGGGGTGCGGGGGCCGCGGACGTGGCGGGCTTTTAGCCCCAAAGCCGCGAAATGACAAGGAAATGAAGGGATTTTTTGTGCCCGGAGCAGTCCGGGTCACGTCACCCTTTCTGCGCCCGTTTTGGCGCCTTCGCCCGCATCGGATAGAGCGTTTTTCCTTCGATCAGCATCGCCAGGAATTTCTCGATCCGGGCCGACCTCGTCTCGGGCTTCTTGGCATTGTGGACCCGGTACAGGATCGCGTAGCGGTTTCTGCTGTCGAGCGTCTCGAAAAAGGCCTTGGCCTTCTTGCTTTTCGAAAGCGCCCGCCCGAGGTCGTCAGGGACCTGCGCCGCGCTTTGCGCCGCGTAGGCCTTGTCCCAGCGGCCGTCCCTTTTGGCCCGCTCGACCTCGCTCAGTCCCGCAGGCCGCATGCGTCCCAACGCCGCCAACTCCAGCGCGCGGGCGCGATTCTTCTCGGACCAGATGCTGGTCGACCGGCGTGGCGTGAACCGGATCAGCCAATAGTCGCCGTCAAAACTGTCGAGCTGGCCATCGATCCAGCCGTGGCAGAGCGCTGCATCGACCGCCTCGGCCCTGGAAACACTTGCAATCCCCGACGATTTCTTCGCGATCTTGAGCCAGAGCCCCCGGCAATTGGCCGGCTGCTCAGCAAGCCAAGCATCGAAAGCCTGCTGCGATCTGAAGGTGATCACCGGCAAATCGCGCACGGCTTTTGCCATTGAAGGACCTGTGTGCGCCCGGCCGTCCGTCCTCAGGCGGTCGGAGACCCGCTGAATTTGGCCTCGAGCGCGGCGATCCGCGCCTTCAGCGCCTCGTTCTCCTCGCGCGCCAGGCGGGCCATGTCCTTGACCGCCTCGAACTCCTCGCGCTTGACCAGATCCATGTCGCGCAGGAATTTTTCGGCCTGGTTGCGCCAGAGCGCATCAACCTCGCGCTTGACGCCCTGGGCGGCGCCGGCGGCGTCGTTCATCAGCCGGCCTATTTCGTCGAAAAACCGGTTGTTGGTCTGGGTCATGGCGAAATCTCCGTGCGCGGGGAACCGTCAGGACCAGACAATGGCGATCCCTGAGCCGCCGTTCAAGTCCCGCGTCGCCTTGTCATGCTCCGGTTTACTTGCAATCGTATTCAGCGCCCAAGGAAAGTCCGAGCAAACCGGAATCACAAACATAAAGAAACGCCCATGATCGACCAGCAAGTTGATATCGAGACCAAGGACGGCAAGACCACCACCTTCATCACCCATCCCGAACGCGGCGGGCCGTTTCCCGTCATCATCTTCTACATGGATGCGCCGGCGATCCGCGAGGAGCTGCGCGACATGGCGCGGCGGCTCGGCACCTCCGGTTACTACGTGATGCTCCCGAACATGTATTACCGCGCCGGCGCCATGGAGCTCGGGCCCATCAATCCCGACCCGGAATCGCCGGAACGCAAACGCATGTTCTCCCTGATGAGCTCGCTCACCATCCCGCTCGTCATGGAAGACACCAAGGCACTGCTTGCCTATGCCGAGACACAGAAGGCCGCTAACACAGGGATTGTCGGCACCGTCGGCTACTGCATGAGCGGCCGCTACGCCGTGAACGCAGCGACGCATTTTGCCGATCGCGTGAAAGCCGCCGCCTCGGTCTACGGGGTACAACTCGCAACCGACCAACCGGACAGCCCGCATCTTGCCGCGGGCAAGACCAAGGCCGAGCTCTACTTCGCATGTGCCGAGACCGACGTCTACGCGCCGCAGGAGGTCATCGACAAGGTGAGCGAAGGCATGAAGGGCACCAAGAACGAGGTCGAGGTCTATCCAGGCACGCATCACGGCTTCGCCTTCCCGAAGCGCCCGGTGTACGACCGTGACGCCGCCGAGCGGCACTGGGAGCGGCTGCTCGCACTTTACAAGCGCAATCTTGTGTAAGCCTGCTTGATGCTTCCGCTGCTGATCAAATTCCCGGTGTTCGATCCGATCGCGATTTCGATCGGGCCGATCGCCATTCGCTGGTACGCGCTCGCCTATATCGGCGGCATCGTGCTTGGCTGGCTCTATGCGCGCTCGCTCCTGAAGAACGAGCGGCTGTGGGGCGGTCCCGCGCCGATCTCGCTCGTCCAGCTCGACGACTTCATCCTCTGGGTCACCATCGGCATCATCCTCGGCGGCCGCACCGGCTATGTGCTGTTCTACAACCTGCCCTTCTTCGCCGAACATCCCGCCGAGATATTCGAGCTCTGGAAAGGCGGCATGTCCTTCCATGGCGGCTTCATGGGTTGCGTCGTCGCGGTGATGTGGTTTGCGCGCAAGAACCACATTCCGATCCTCTCGCTCGGCGACATCACCACGGCAGTCGGGCCGATCGGCCTGTTCCTCGGCCGCATCGCCAATTTCATCAACAGCGAATTGTGGGGCCGGCCCGCTGACCCTGATCTGCCCTGGGCGATGATCTTTCCGAACGGCGGGCCGCTGCCGCGCCATCCGAGCCAGCTCTATGAAGCCGGACTCGAAGGCATTTTGCTGTTCACCGTGCTCGCGGTGATGATCCGCCTTGGCGCGCTGAAGCGGCCCGGGCTGATCCTCGGCAGCTTCATCACGCTCTACGCGTTTGCCCGCATCACCGGCGAGCATTTCCGCGAGCCCGATCCGCAGCTCGGATTTTTGTGGGGCGGCCTCACCATGGGTATGCTGCTGTCGTTGCCGATGGTATTTGCAGGCATAATACTTATTGTAATGGCATGGCGCCGGAAGCAATCGAATCAGGCGCAAGAGAATACTTGAGTATTTGCAAGGCAGATTGTGACCGAATTTTCGCCGCTGCAGTCGGAGATCAAGCAGCTGATCAAGTCTTCCGGCCCGATGCCGGTCTGGCGCTACATGGAGCTGTGCCTGATGCACCCGCAGCACGGCTATTACGTTTCGCGCGATCCGCTCGGGAGTGAAGGCGATTTCATCACCGCGCCCGAAGTCAGCCAGATGTTTGGCGAACTGCTCGGGCTGTGGGCCGCCTCGATCTGGAAGACGATGGGCTCGCCCTCGCTGCTCCGGCTGATCGAACTCGGTCCCGGCCGCGGCACCATGATGGCGGACGCGCTGCGCGCGGTGCGTGTGCTGCCGCCGCTTTATCAGACCCTGAGCGTGCATCTGGTCGAGATCAATCCGGTGCTGCGCGAGAAGCAGAAGGCGACACTGTCGGCCGTGCGCCACGTCGCCTGGCACGACAGCATCGACGATGTGCCGGCAGGCCCCTGCATCATCTTCGCCAATGAATATTTCGACGTGCTGCCGATCCATCAGGTGGTGAGGCGGTCGACCGGATGGCACGAGCGCGTGGTCGAGCTTGATCCCGACGACAAGCTGGTGTTTGGGACTGCGCCCTATCCGATTCCGCGCTTCGAGGTGCTGCTGCCGCCTCTGGTTCGCGCAGCGCCGATCGGCGCGGTGTTCGAATGGCGACCCGACTCCGAGATCATGAAGATCGCAAGCCGTGTGCGCGACCAGAATGGCGCGGCGCTGATCATTGATTACGGCCATGAGCGCAGCGACGCCGGCGACACGTTTCAGGCGATCGCGCGCCACAGCTATGCCGATCCCCTGAACGCGCCGGGCCAGGCCGACGTCACCGCGCATGTCGACTTCGATGCGCTGGCACGCGCGGCCGAAGACATTGGCGCGCTGGTCCACGGTCCGGTGACTCAAGGCGAATTCCTCTTGCGGCTCGGTATCGAGACCCGCGCGGTCACCCTGATGGCCAAGGCATCGCACGAAGTCTCCGAAGACATTTCGGGCGCACTGAAGCGCTTGACCGGCGGCGGCCGCGGCGGCATGGGAACGCTGTTCAAGGTACTTGGCCTTTCCAGTCCGAACCTCGCTTCGCTGCCGGGCCTGAGCGACAAGGGCCCGGCCGGAGATTCCTGATGCTTGCCTCCTCTCTCCTCTCGGCCATTCCCGGGCTTCGCCACGCCTTCTTCACCCGTGAGGGCGGCGTCTCCAGCGGCATCTATGCCGGCCTCAATGGCGGGCTCGGCTCGAACGATGATCCCGCGCATGTCGCCGAAAACCGCCGCCGCATGGCCGAGCAGATGGGTGTGGCGCCCACGCATTTCCTGAACCTGCATCAGATCCATTCGCCGGACACGGTGGTCGCGACCGGACCCTGGAACGGCGCGGCGCGGCCGAAGGCCGACGCCATCGTCACACGTCACGAAGGGCTTGCGATCGGTGTCACCGCGGCCGACTGCGGGCCGATCCTGTTTGTCGACCCCAAGGCGCGGGTGATCGGCGCGGCGCATGCCGGCTGGAAGGGCGCGCTCACCGGCATCCTGGAATCGACCATCGACGCCATGGAAAGGCTCGGCGCCGACCGGAGCGGCACCGTCGCCGCCATCGGCCCCCTGATCCGCCAGCCGAGCTACGAAGTAGGCCACGAATTCGTCGAACGCTTCATCGAGGCCGACGCCGAGAACGCGCTGTTCTTCCTTCCCGGCGAGCGCAACGGCCATTCCATGTTCGATCTCGCGGGCTTCATCCGGATGCGGCTGGAAAATGCCGGCGTGCTGATGATCGACGATCTCGGCATCGACACCTATTCCGACGAGCGCTGCTTCAGCTATCGCCGCTCGGTGCACCGTAAAGAGCCGGACTATGGCCGCCACGTGCATGCCATCGTGCTGGAGTCGTAAATAGCGGCGAATCTTTGTTCGGCCCGTAGCGGCCCATTTCGTCCCCTCCCTGTGTCCGCCCTGCTCTAGACGCTGAGCCGTTTTGGCGATAACGCGGAAACAACAATGAGGGATGCGTCGAACACTTCTGCCCGGCCACGCCGGACGCTGCTGCGTGCCGGCTGTGCGGCGCTGTGGCTTGCGGCGGCCTGCGCGCTTGGCGGCTGCGCTTCGGGAGGTGCCGCGACCTCCGGCGCGTTCGCGATGGCGACCGACGGCGGCGGCCAGACCATCGCGTTCGAATCGATCGACGGCCCGCCGCCACAAGTATTCGACCGCATGGTGAGCGTGCTCGACAGCGAGAGCAAGCTGCGCAGCCTCTCCATCGTCTCCCGCGAAGGCTCGGCCGCCTACCGCATCCGCAGCTATCTTTCGGTCCAAGTCAGTCACGGCCGCACCGCGATCGCCTGGGTCTGGGACGTCTATGACCGCGACCAGCAGCGCGCGCTGCGCCTGTCGGGCGCAGAACCCGCCGGCAAGGCCGGCCGTGATCCGACACGTGATGCCTGGGCCGCCGCCGACGACCTCGTATTGCGCAAGATCGCGCAGGCAGGTCTCAGCGGCCTCTCCAGCATGATCAATGGGAGCCCGGTCGACACGCCGCCGTCGGCGCCCGCCCCCGCCCCTTCCAGCAAACGCGGCCCCGCCGTCGCCAGTGTCGACGCGCCGGCCTCGGTGCCGGTTTCGGGCGGGTCCAATATCGCGGCTCTGGGCTACACCGACCATTAGGCAAATCGTGGAAATGGCACCGATTTTTGCCCGGGAAAACGCCGCTTCCGGGTTGCCAGCAGCGCTATCGGCCTGTATTTCCTCGCTCGATAAACGCCGGTTCCAGGGAAACCCGATATGCTGAACAAGGTCTCCAGCAAGGAGCGGGAAGAAGCCTCGATGTCGGCCAAGAACGGCTCCATCAAACTCGTGGCCGGCAATTCCAATCCAGCCCTCGCCCAGGCCATCGCCGGCGGACTGGGGCTGCCGCTCACCAAGGCCGTGGTCCGGCGCTTCGCCGACATGGAGATTTTCGTCGAGATCCAGGAAAACGTCCGCGGCTCGGACGCCTTCATCCTGCAGTCGACGTCGTTTCCCGCCAATGATCACCTGATGGAGCTCCTGATCATCACCGACGCGCTGCGCCGCTCGTCGGCACGGCGCATCACGGCCGTGATCCCCTATTTCGGCTACGCGCGGCAGGACCGGAAATCCGGCTCCCGCACGCCGATCTCTGCAAAACTCGTCGCCAATCTGATCACGCAGGCCGGCGTCGACCGCGTCATGACGGTCGACCTGCATGCCGCGCAGATCCAGGGCTTCTTCGATATCCCGACCGACAATCTCTTCGCCTCGCCCGTGATGGTGCGCGACATCAGGGAAAATTTCGACCTCGCCAAGGTGATGGTGGTGTCGCCCGACGTTGGCGGCGTGGTCCGCGCGCGCGGACTTGCCAAGCGCATCAACACGCCGCTTGCGATCATCGACAAGCGCCGCGAGCGCGCCGGGGAGTCCGAAGTCATGAACGTGATCGGCGAGCTCGCCGGCCACACCTGCATCCTGGTCGACGACATCGTCGATTCCGGCGGCACGCTGGTGAACGCCGCCGACGCGCTGCTCGCC
>Ga0210403_10001126_pt1 | contig 25963 bp, 17 predicted proteins | sample IncBWC19MmetaG_FD_150863 | JGI IMG/M metagenome (GOLD analysis project Ga0210403, IMG submission 150863) | Forest soil microbial communities from Barre Woods Harvard Forest LTER site, Petersham, Massachusetts, United States - Inc-BW-C-19-M | ecosystem: Environmental > Terrestrial > Soil >... | reverse complement strand
GACGGAGGCCCGCACAAGATCATGCATGACTGACTGCTGGCGAAAGCGAACTTCTGTTTTCGAGGGATGGACATTTACGTCCACTTCGCCGGTGGGCAACTCGAGGAAAAGCAGCACCACAGGGTAAACCGTTGGCGGAAGAATGTTTCTGTAAGCCTCGATCAGCGCATGCTGAATGAGCCGGTCGCGGATCAGCCGCCCATTGACGAAAACGTAAATCGAATTGCGATTGAGCTTTTGAATCTCGGGCTTCGAGACGAAGCCATGCACGCGCATTTCACCGGGTTCGACCGGGCCCTGCTCTTCATCTTCTTTTTCTCGGCGCCACGGCGGGGGCTGGGGCAAGCCAACGTGTGCGAGAGGCTGCACTGCTGCTATAGGAATGAGTTGGTCGAGAACTTCCTTGCCAAACACCTGATACACGCGCTCGCTCCATCCCGCAACCGGCGGCGCAACCAGAATGGCGTTGGCTGCAGAGTGCAGTTCGAAATGCTTGTCGGGGTGAGCCAGCGCGTAGTGCGTCACCAGCGATGCAATATGTGAAAGCTCGGTGGACTCCGCCTTCAGGAACTTCTTTCGTGCCGGCGTATTGAAAAACAGGTCGCGGATAGTGATCGAAGTTCCCGCCGGGAGTCCGGCTTCTTCGACTTTAGAGATTTTTCCGCCATTGATTTCGACGACGGTTCCGGAGTCCTCATCTGGGGCGCGCGTCTCCAGGTGAAGGCGGGAAACCGAGGCGATTGACGGCAATGCCTCGCCGCGAAATCCCAGGGTGGCCACGCCGAGCAGGTCTTCGGCGTCCTTGATTTTAGACGTCGCGTGGCGCTCGAAGGCAAGTAAAGCATCGTCACGAACCATGCCACATCCATTGTCGGTGACCTGGATGAGCTTCTTACCTCCGGCTTCGACCTGAATCTTGATGCGCGTAGCACTGGCGTCAAGAGAGTTTTCCAGGAGTTCCTTGACCACGGAGGCGGGACGCTCGACCACTTCACCGGCGGCGATTTTGTTGGCGACGGATTCGGAAAGAACGTGGATGCGTCCCATGGTGAGCGGTCAGAGCCAAGTTTCGCAGATGAGAGAGGACAAAGCAAAGGCGGCCACGGATTCACGCGGATTGGCGCGGATCGAACGTCGCGCCTTCAGCTTCGCCCGTGTTATGTTTAATTTCTTTCTGTTTTCACTTGGCACATTGGTAAAGGGACAGCCTGAAACATGATCCGCTCTTATAAGGGCATCACGCCGACGATTCCGGCTTCGTGCTATGTGGACGATTCGGCGCAGATCATCGGCGACGTGGTTCTTGGCGAACACGCCAGCGTGTGGATGAACGCTGTGCTTCGCGGCGATGTGCATTCCATCCGCGTGGGCGCGCACTCGAATATCCAGGATTGCAGCGTGCTGCACGGGATGAAAGAGCAGTACGGAGTCTTTGTCGGTGAGTACGTCACGGTGGGCCATTCGGTGACGTTGCACGGTTGCGTGGTCGAAAACCGCTGCCTGATCGGAATGGGATCGATCATTTTGAATGGCGCGCGTATTGGCGCTGGCTCGATCATCGCGGCTGGCACGCTGATTCCGGAGAAAACTATCGTCCAGCCCGGATCGCTGTGGATGGGCTCTCCGGGCAAGTTCCGGCGCAAGCTTGAGGAGACGGATCAAGAGAGCATCATGCGCTACGCGAATAATTACTTGGGATACAAGGAATCGTACTTGCGGGAGCGTTAAGCGCCAACATTTCTTAGAGATGTCATCCTGAGCGCAGCGAAGGACCTGTGCAACTTGCCGGCAGCAGCGAGTAAAGAGATCTTTCACCACGCTCAGGATGACAAGGTCTAAGCCAGAGGCCAATGATCAAAGCTGTCCGAGGAACGCGTGATCTTCTCCCGCCGGAAACGGCGCTGTGGAACTTCGTCGAAGCCACGGTCCGCGATGTCTTCCGCGCCTACAACTTCCACGAAATTCGCACCCCCATTTTCGAGGAGACGCAACTGTTCGCCCGCTCTGTGGGCGAAGAAACCGACATCGTCGCGAAAGAAATGTATACGTGGGAAGATCGCGCCCGGGCAGAGAGCGAAAAAGGTCAGTCGTTAACCTTGCGCCCCGAGAACACCGCCGGGGTCGTTCGCGCTTACATCGAGCACAAGCTTTGGGAGCGCGGTCTGAACAAGCTTTACTACATCGGGCCGCAGTTTCGCCGCGAGCGTCCGCAGAAGGGACGATATCGGCAGTTCTATCAGATCGGTGCGGAAGTCATCGGTCCGGCGAGCGCGGGGAGCGAGTCTCCTGCGCGTGACGCCGAGATTCTGGAGCTGCTGGCCACTCTGCTCGACCGGCTGGGAATCGAAAACTGGACCTTGCAGTTGAACTCCGTCGGTTGTCCTAACGATCGCGCCGCTTATAACGAAGCTTTGCGCAAGGCGCTGGAGCCAGTGGTCGGACAAATGTGCTCTGACTGCCAGCGCCGCGCTGTTACCAATCCATTGCGTGTCTTTGACTGTAAAGTTCCTGCGGATCAACCCATCATCGATACTCTGCCGCGCATTAGCCAGTTTCTCGACGAGCCTTGCCGCCGGCATTTCGAGCAGGTACAAGAAATCTTGAAGTCAGTCGGGGTTGAGTTTCAACTGAACGACCGTCTGGTTCGCGGCTTGGATTATTACAGTCGAACCGCGTTTGAGTTCACGCATGGCGCCTTGGGTGCGCAGAATGCGATTCTCGGCGGCGGGCGCTACGATGGTCTTTCGGAATCGCTTGGCGGCCCCAGCGCTCCCGGGATTGGGTTTGCCATTGGCGAGGACCGTCTCGTGCTTGCTTTGAAGGAATCTGCGGAAGCGGTGCAGCACAAGCCCGATGTATATATCGCGCCACTCGGCGAGGGCATGAATAAAGAGGCTGCTCGTCTGGCGCGTGAATTGCGCCGCCACGATGTTGTTGCCGATATGGGTGACGAAACTTTTCGTCTGAAGAAATCGTTTGAGGCAGCAAGCAAGCTGGGTGCGCGCTTCATTCTGATTGTGGGGGAGAACGAAGTCAAAGCTGATGCCTTCGCATTGAAGAATCTGGAGAGCGGTGAGCAGGTGTCCGTGCCTCGCGCCGAGCTGGCGCAGAAAATTCATTCGGGCCATTAGCCGAAGCGCATTAACCACGAAGGGCACAAAGGTACACTGAGGAAAGCTTCAAGACCTTTGTGTACCTTTGTGTCCTTCGTGGTTAATGGGTTTGTTCGAACGCACTGTACCAATCGGGACGCGACAACAGGCAGAATCGAACCGTCACCATTTATAATTTGGAATTCCCTTTTTACCTGAAAGGCACACCTTGCTCGACTTCTTAGGCGACCTGCAACGCACCCACCGCTGTGGCACTCTACGCGCTTCCGATTCTGGCCAGCGAGCCGTGCTCATGGGATGGGTGAACCGCCGCCGCGATCTTGGCAACCTCATCTTCGTGGATGTCCGCGACCGTACGGGTATTACGCAGGTCGTGTTCAACAAAGAGCGCGACCCGGCGGTCCACGAGAAGGCGAGCCTGCTGCGCAACGAATACGTGATCGCCGTGATTGGCAAAGTCAAACAGCGCACAGCTGACACAATCAATAAGAACATACCCACCGGGGAAGTCGAATTGATTGCGGAGGAGTTGCGCATCCTTAACGAATCGAAGCAGCCGCCGTTTCTCCCTGGTGATGCGGTTCTGCCCAACGAGGAAATGCGGCTTAAGTATCGCTACATCGATTTGCGACGCGATGCCATGCAGCAAAATATCGAACTGCGACACAAGGTGGCGATCGCGATTCGTAGCTATCTGTCGGGGCAGGGATTCTTCGAAATTGAAACGCCGTTCATGACCCGTTCGACGCCAGAAGGCGCGCGCGATTATCTTGTGCCCAGCCGCGTGCAACCAGGAAGCTTTTACGCACTGCCGCAATCGCCGCAGCTGTTCAAGCAGATTCTGATGATCTCGGGCTTCGACCGCTATTTCCAGATGGTGCGCTGTTTCCGCGACGAAGACTTACGCGCCGACCGTCAGCCCGAGTTCACTCAAATCGATTTGGAAATGTCGTATCCACAGCCGGAGCGGGTGTGGGAAGTGGTCGAGGGATTTCTGACTGCAGCCTTCAAAGCTGCTGGGCAGGAGATTAAGCCGCCGTTTCCGCGCATGAGCTACGACCAGGCGATTCGCCTTTACGGAAGTGACAAGCCCGACATGCGCTTGCCCGCGATGACCGATGTGCGCGCGGCGTTCACCGCAGACAATCTTGCGACGCTCGCTGTGAGTGCGAGTCTTCCTGTCGTCGCTATCCGTATTCCAAAGGTCGGCGAACTGTCTCGCAAAGATCGCGACGAGATCAAGCCTCTGTTCATCGCGAAAGGCGGCGCGAAGCTGTTTGAAGACTTCAAGCGGCTGGAAAAGAACTTTCCCGAAGCTGCGAGCAAGATTCGGCAAGCAACCGGAGCAGAAACTGACGATCTGCTTGTGGTTGTTGCCGGGGACGGCAAGCTGGCGGAGCACAAATCCGAAGGCGGCGTGAAGCCGGAGGTCAAGCAGCACGATCACGCGGTGTACACCGCTGCGGGGTTGTTGCGTCTCGCGCTGGCGCAGAAATATGGTGAGCGGCATGGTGCGTTCAAGAAGAGCGGCGATCCAGAAAAAGATTTTCGCTTTCTCTGGGTCACCGATTTTCCCATGTTCGAGTGGGACGAAGAGGGCAAACGCTGGGCTGCCGCGCATCATCCGTTTACATCGCCGCACGAGCACGACATGGACAAGCTTGAGTCGGATCCGGCTTCGGTGCGCGCGCTTGCCTATGACGTTGTATTGAACGGCACTGAACTGGGATCAGGCTCCATTCGTATTCATCGCCAGGATATTCAGAGCAAAATCTTCCACGCGCTGGGCATGACCGAAGACGAGGCCCGCGCCCGCTTCGGGTTTTTCCTCGAAGCGCTGGAATATGGCACGCCTCCGCATGGCGGCATTGCCTTGGGGTTAGACCGCATTGTGATGATCTTGGCCGGGGCAGACAGCCTGCGCGAGGTGATCCCGTTCCCGAAGACAGCGAGGGCCGTGGACTTGATGGTGGATGCACCCACCCCGGTGGGACGATCTCAGTTGAAGGACCTTCACATTCACGTGGAGGATCTCGGAATTTTTATGCGGGATGCATGGTTGAGCAAGCTTCCGCCTGAAATCAAGCTCACGAAGAAACATCGGCGCGTGTATCAGATGTCTAACGGCAGTCACGTAGGAATACCGTTCGCACGTGAGATAGACCAGAGTTGGGCTCTCAGCCTTCCCGAAAGCCAGTACAACGTTATCGTTTTGCTTTGCCAAACCGAGGCCGGGGCAGTGATGGATTTTGTATTGCCGAGCTCTGTGTTCTCGCCGCTGTGGGATGACTTCAACCGCGATGACGAAGGGCGGATTGAGCTAGACGTCAAACGCGACGGAGCGACAATCGTGCTGGGACCGGCTGATGGAGCGAACATCCGAATTGATGGCTATCTCAGCAAGTACGGGCCCCTAATCTGATTCGTCAGCAGACCACGAAGGCCTCAGGGGCTAAAGCCCATCTCAAACCGGGGCCCAGTCGCAGACCTGAAGGTCTGCGCCACCCAAGAAACAACCACATTCAGCACTTGCATCAGAGATGAGCTAGCCTTTGGGTGGCGCAGCGCTTTCAGCGCTGCGATTCAGGCTCCCAATGCCTCCGGCTTTAGCCGCTGAGGGGCTTTGTTCATCACAAACTCAGGACAAGCTGAACTATAGGGATATTCTTCTGCTGCAGTCGCCAATGCCCTCTTCACCGGATTTTGACGAATGTAGTGACGATAAGCAAAGTAGTCTTCCATATCCCTTACTCGTCGGTCATAGAAGCTCTTTTCCCAGATCTCACCTCCGAATCCCAACTCCTTATTCAGCAGTTGCATCAGAGATGAGCTAGCCTTTGGGTGGCGCAGCGCTTTCAGCGCTGCGATTCAGGCTCCCAATGCCTCCGGCTTTAGCCGCTGAGGGGCTTTGTTCATCACAAACTCAGGACAAGCTGAACTATAGGGGTATTCTGCTTCTGCCGCAATCAAACCTCTCTTCACCGGATTCTGACGAATGTAGTGACGATAAGCAAAGTAGTCTTCCATATCCCTGACTCGTCGGTCATAGAAGCTCTTCTCCCAGATCTCACCTCCGAATCCCAACTCCTTGTTCGCCCTGTATGAAGAACCTCCCTTGATGAGCTGCAAAGCTCTTTCCAAACTCAACGTTGGAGTGATCAGCAGATGAAAATGGTTGGGCATCAGCACAAACTCATGGAGCAGATATTTTGTCTGATCACGATATTCGAACAGCACCTTCACAAAAAGATCGGCCATTCTCTGAGACTGGGAAAGGCTTTCCTTTTGAAAAGTGGATGCAGTGATGAAGTATGCGCTATACCCGGTTTGCCTCTGGGTGGGGCTGCCATAGAGTACCTCGGCGGCTAAAGCCCTTTCTATTGCCACGCTACCGCAGCGCTGAAGCGCTGCGCCACCCAAAAGCAGATTTCGACGTTGGCGCTTCCCGATTTGGTGCTCAGAGCTTCGCTCCGCTTGGACGGGCGGGGACGCCCGTCCTCTACTAACTCAGTTCTCGGTTACTTGCGGTGTCTTCGGGGCAGCTGGCGCACGGGGCGCTTTCGGTGCTTTCGAGGCTGGTGGTGGTTCCGGCGGTTCCGGCATCGATGACGCTTTGCGAATTTCGATGGTGCCGTGTTCGTTGTTTACTACCAGGCGCGGCCCACCTCCGCTTACCATGCCCGTGGCAATCGCTTGATCGTTCGAGTTGTCGATCTTCAATTGGTCGAAATCGGTCTCGATCTCTCCATTGCGCGCCCGCGCGTCCACCTGGAAGCCTGCTTTGTCGGGCAAGTAAATTTGGACATCGCCTTTGCGATTGTCGATTTGGATGCTGCCAAGCTTGTTCATGCGCAGTTCGATCGAGCCGTTTTCATCCTGCAGCCGCACGTCGCCGGAGACGCCGCTCAAGCGAATGTCTTTCGATCTCGTGTTCAACCGCAGGGGGCCGATTAGGTTCGACGCTTGCAGGTCACCCGAGTCCAGATCCAGATCGCCGTCCAGGCGCGAAAAATCCATATCAGTGCGGGATGACTTGAACATGACGGACTGGCTGATCTTGGCCAACTTTACGCTCTCCATGAATTCGCCGTCGAGATGCACGGCGCCTTTGACGTCCTCGATCGAAACATCGTTGGCGCGGCCGTTGATGGAGACATCGGAGCTGACTTGTGAAATTCGCGCAGCGCTGTGATCCAGGTTGAGGCTGACCTTCCCGTCAATGTCTGTATTCGTGACCTCACCGTGCTGACTGGTGATGTCGAGGTTTCCCTCGCGGCCGATAATGCTGACGTCTCCGTAGCGTGTGGACGCAACCACCGCAGCCTTGCGAGGCAGGGAAATATCCAAATCCTCCTCCACCCAATGATCGCCGGCTCCCTGGTTGTTCGCGTTCAGCGTCACGACGCTGCCACTGACCGTGATCTGAGGTTTCGTGCCGGCATTCCATTTGTCGGCATCTCCCTGACTCTCGGCGTTAATGCGCTTGTGGACGACCACGCGAATCTGATCGTCGTCGGAGGCAATGATATTTACAGCGCCACGAGTGTTGGTAACGTGGAGGCTGGCTCCGGCAGGGAAGGCTTGAGCCAGTTGGTCGTCATAGTTGTACTTGGAGCCGAATAATGTGAAATCGTTGTCATCATTGATGTCGATCTGGTCTTTGAGTTGTCCCCAGTTGAAGTGGGACGCCTGGGTCGCAATCAGGCCAAAAAAAATGATGGCGATGATCAGAAATATTCCGCCTGCGCTGAGCCCGGAGGCCCGCGTGCCCTGCCTTTGCGCCTGCTGGTATTCGATCAGCTTGATCACGCCTGAGATGATCAGCAGAACCGGCCAGTAGTGCGCGAACCAGCGCCCGAGGTTGTGCCAGTCCAGCAGGCCCATGGTTCCGAGTAGGAACACGGTGCCCACGGCGATCAAGATGATGGGGCCCGAGAAAGAGCGGCGGTAGCGAGGCGGAGGAACCTGGACGGGGCTAACCATTTCTCACCTCAGTTGGAGGCACCTGAGTTGGAGCGACTTGGACATCGCTGGTTATGGTGCCCGTTGGTCCGGATCCGAGCGGCATCGTTGGCGGCGGTGGCGTCTTGCTCTCCAACAGCTTGGTTATGCCGATGGCAAGAAGCAGCACCGGCCAGGTTCGGTGCCAGCGCGGACCATTCATATCCTCGAGAAGCGAAAGAAATCCTACGGTAATCAGCACGACCGGGCCGACAAAGCTGCTTCTCCGCCGAATCCGCGAATAAGAACTGAGCCGGGAACCAACGTAGCCCAAGCGAACGGCGAACATCCAGATTCCGAGGCCAATCAGAAAGAACGGCCAGAGCCTGTCCCACCCAAATGAGAAGACGCCCGCAGTCTGCAATAGGAACAAGACGCCCAAACCAATCAGAACCACAGCAGCTGTGGGAATCCTTGCCTGAGCAGGCATTTCCGTTGCCCCGGTCGCTTGCATCGGCTGTCCCGGCTGTGCCGGCTCCGCTCCAAATGCTTGAGCAAGTCCAAGCGGATCGGGAGCTGGCTCACCCTTCTGGATCGCCCTTGCCGTATGCACGGCATCGATGATCTGCCACACGTAAAAGAAAGCGATCCCAAGGCCGAGGATCGTGTTCAGGCCGGCGTTATCAACCACCGACTCACCCCAAACCAAGAGAGTGAAAATCACCAGGTGCGCTAGCCCCTTGGCGTACTGACCGCAGTAGACCGCGCCCACGCCGAAGGGAAAGAAACCGGCGAGAATGCCCGCCACAGCGGGGTTCGGCCCAGAACTTGGGACGATTGGAGCAGGAGCGGAAACGAATCCCGCAGCGGGCGCCACGGCGGCGGGCTGTACGCCCTGCAGTCGATCGGCCAGACAGTTCTCGCAATAGATCACACCCTTCACGTCTCGGGTGCAGTTGGCGCAGAGCGGCTTGCCGCAAGTGCGGCAATACGCGACTGGCGCAATATCGGGATGGTTGGCGCAGTTCATGAAAACCTCCTGTGTGTGGCCAGTATCACTACAGGTGGGTCATCGTTGAGGGAGGCAAGTATCACCTGGCTCCCTTCTTGACTGTAGTTGCGATCCTGTCTGGGTTCGGGCTGTCCACTGGTGTTGTCGTTCCGGTGATGCTTATCTTTCTGTTCTTCCTGCGGCGCGGGCTCGACGGGCATGGTGGCTCGTTTGAACTCCCGCACCCGCGATTCGATCTCATACACGAAGCGGATATTCTCGTAGTACTTCACGACTTTGCCCGACGTCTCGTAATAGTTGCGTTTGATGGCGCTGGGCCGCAGGTCGGCATGACGCAGGTCGCTCAACTTGACCCCCGCCAGGCTCATCGTAATAGAGAGAGAAAAGAATGCCATGCCAAACGACATGGCGAAGCGTGGTTGTTTGGCGACGCCGAGGATCGGGCTGACCAGCATGCTCGCCCAATCTTGCATGCGCTCGAACCACGAAATCTGCGCCGGAGCTCCTGCCTCTGCACGCAAGCGAACCGTGTCCACGCCGCTCGTGGCCGCCAGGATGTTGTCCATCAGGTTGACCGGAGGATCAACTTCCACAAGTTCATGCAGCCAGCGCAGGCCGGCATCGGCTTCCGCCAGCAACGGACCGCAGGTCGGACAGATTCGGGCGTGAGCCTGGAAGCGCTCCAGTTTCTCCCCGCTCAGGCGCTGGTCGAGCGCTTCGCACAGAAGAGCGTCGAACTCGCTGCACTGCATGCCGTTCTTTTGGTCCGCTGCCATCACATCACCTGTTTATATGTACGTTGTAGCAGGCGCGCAAGTTCCGCTCGCCCACGATTTATTCTTGACTTCACGGTTCCTTCCGGAACCTTGAGTACGGTGGCAATTTCTTTGTAATCCATGTCTTGCAAGTCTCGCAGAATAACAGCCTCGCGCAGGTCGGGAGACAGCTTCTGTAGCGCCTTGTGTACAGTTACCTTAACCTCGAGGCTCTGCGCCCGCGCATCCGGCGTCAGCGCATTATCGTGGATTTGCTCGCTCAGCGGCATGGCATCTTCGTGCTCGGAAGGCGCCGAATCCAGCGAATCGGTCATGCGATCCTGCTTGCTCTTGCGGAAGTGGTCGACCAGCAGGTTTCGCGTGATGGTCGTTACCCAGGTCATGAACGCCCCGCGTTCGACATCATAGGATTGAAGCGTCCGGTACATCTTTATGAAGACCTCCTGGGTGCGGTCCTGGGCATCGTCGCCCGAGCCCGCAAAGCGGTAGCAGATGTTGTAGATGCGCCGCTGGTAGCGCTGCACGATCTCCTCCCACGCAGCGGCGTCGCCCGCAATACAGCGGCGTACCAGCATGGCGGCGACTTGCGCGTCTTCCAACCCTGCACTCCTGGAACTCCTGGCTTCCTGACCCGGCTCATACGACAGCCTTAACACTACACAACTGATACGTGTTGATGGTCCCAAAAGTTCTTGAATTCTATGAGACTAGGCATTGTAACAGCGCGGTATAGCCCACGAATAAAGAGCGAAATTGCACCGGTTCCGCCCACGACTCACACCAATGGGTGACAAAAATCACTGACAGGCCCTTTTGCTTCCGGTTAACATTTGCGCAATTGCGCAACCATTATTTGCTATGCCGGGTTCATTGTCCAATCCGCCACTCCATTTTGGCTCGCCACTAACGATTTGACCAACTTGTTGGAAGGGAGTCGGAACTATGAAACGCTTGGTAACCCTTATCGCTGTATTCGCATTCCTTGCACTCTCTCTGGGATCCGGAAACGCAAGGCCACCGGGGCCAGACCAGGGCGCGAGCGATCAATCCTCCATCTTCCGTGGAAACCCCGGCCTCCAAGGCATACGCGTTAGTCGCCTGGAGCGAACTGGGCATGCACTGTATCGATGGCAAAGATTACTCCATCTTTTCGGTGCTGCCGCCCTACAACATCATCCACGCCCAGCTCCTCAAGAAAGGCGAACCCCCGGTGGCGATCACCAGCGGCGTGACCATCTCATACCTGGCCACAGCCGACACCACGGGCTCGGTAAACAGCCGCAGTGCCAGCAAAACCAACTTCTGGAATTATGTCCAGTTGCTGTTCCTGGCCAGCCCTCCGCCCGAGACCGGCTTGGCGGGCTACCACACCCAAAGCAAGGCTCCCTATCAGCTGACCTACAACTCTACCGAAGGCTATTGGGAAGCGGTGGGAATCCCGACCATTCCCTATGACGACAGAGGCACGTTCAACCCCTATCCCATGGCTCAACTGGTTGCCAAGGATACCGCTGGGAAAGTGCTGGCCACCGCCAAGATCGTGCTTTCGGTTAGCGATGAGATGAGCTGCAAGAACTGCCACGCTTCCCAAAGCGACCCCGCCGCGATGCCTGCCAGCGGCTGGGTAAACAATTCTGACCCCAACAAGGATCAGAAGCTGAATATTCTGAAAAAGCACGACGACCGCTGGCCGATCTCGCAATATCTTAACCAACTACAGGCCTTGGGATGGACCTATCAGTCGACTCTATACCAGACTGCCGTCTCTGGAACGCCGGTGCTCTGCGCCGCCTGCCACAGCGACAATGCGCTGGGCTTGAAGGGTATCTCCGGTATCAACCCACTCACCACGGACATGCACACATTGCATGGACCGTTAGCCAACTACCCCAGTACGACCACTCTGGATCAGGGAAAAACCGATTTGACCAGTTGCTACGTTTGCCATCCAGGGCCAAAAACCCTGTGCAAGCGCGGAGCCATGAACAAGGTCAACTGCTCGAGCTGTCACGGCAACGTCAGTCACGTCGGAGACCCAGCTCGCACGGGATGGCTGATTGAGCCCGCCTGCCAGATGTGCCACAACAACAGCTTGCGCTACAAGACCACGTTTACCACAAAAGGTCAGTGGCGCCAGACCAAGGATCAGACCTTTGCCACCAACCCCAACGTGCCGGTGCAGGGAGCTGACCTCTATCGTTACAGCATGGGGCACGGATCGGTGTTCTGCTCGGCCTGCCATGGCTCGCCGCATGCGGAGTTCCCCACGCTCCAGGCCAACGACAACGTCTATCCCACCGCGCTGCAAGGTTACGCGGCCAAGATTACCGAGTGCACTGTGTGCCACACCAACCTTACTGCAACCGCAAATGGTGGGCCCCATGCATCCACGTGATCGGCCAAAAATGGGTGGACGGCCACCCCGACTACGTAGACCAGCACGGGCATCAGGCCTGCGCCTATTGCCACGGAAAGACCTACCGGGGTTCATTCTTGTCTCAAGCCAAGGTGCAGCGGGTCTTGAACGGAAAAACTTTCCCGGCCGGCCATCAATTCAATTGCTACGACTGCCACAATGGCCCGAACGGCGGAGGCTAGCGCGATTACGGACTTGGGGACGGGGCTCACGCTACCGTTTCCATTTTCTTTTTGAAGATCGAAGCCAAGCCCCGGTCGAGACGCTGGTATGATGAGAGCGTTTCGACAGTGTCGAACAGGCGGAGCACTTCAGTTTGGTTCCTCGAAAAGATAGCAGGTTCGCGAGCCTGGATGAGCAGGTACTGGAAAAGCAAGTGCGTATCTGCAAGGCATTTGCTAATTCTACCCGTTTGCAAATGCTCGACTTGCTGGGCCAGCGCGAGTGGCCTGCGTCAGAGCTTCAGGAAAAACTTTCGATTACCAAACCAAACTTATCCCAGCATCTGGCGGTCCTAAAAGCTGCCGGAGTCGTATCCACGCGTCGGGAAGGGAAGCAGGTGTTTTGCTCGCTGGCGTTCCCCGAAGTGAAGAGCGCCTGCCGCCTGATCCGCGATGTCTTGCGAGCACAGATCCGCCAGGGCCAGCGATTTACCGTCTAGAACATCGCCTATTGCCGGACGGCACCAAACTCCACGTTGATGAAGACCTCAGTCTGCACCGGTCCCCTTGCCAGACGGCGAGGCGGGTAGGTTGAGTTTTTCACGAAAGACAGCGCGGCATTGCTCAAGCCCGGATCCGAGTTTTGCAGGACTTCCGCTTCGATCACTTTTCCATGATCATCGATGCTGGCATGGACCACGACCGGCTCGAGCTTGCCGGTGTGTCCCGCAGGAGCCGAGGCGAATGCCGGAATCCACACCGCCGGAATTAAAACAATTCCCGGTCCTCGCGCCAGCATTTCCTTCGTGGGAGTGAACAATGCAGGATCAGGAGCGCCGGCGTCTTCAAGAGTATCAACGTGGATCTGAAGCACAGTGTCTCCGCTCTCCACTATCGAAATCTGGCGCGCGAGCGAGCGTCCGTGAAAATGAAGGGCGTCGTCATAATCGTAAACTGTGTAGATACCGGGCGCTTCGGAATAGATGCGTAGCAGCGCGGACTTCGTGTCAACGCAATACTCGCGTTCTTCCCACTGTCGTCCCTGCACTGCGCTTACACCGTCACCGCCCGAGAGTAGAGCGCACATGACCTCCATGCCGCGCCATTGCGCGCTCGCCAGGCGGATCATCGTGCCCGGGCGAACATTGTCCATTGGCCAAATAACGGCTCCGCGGACCATCTGGAGCCGAAGCGGAATTGGGCCCGGCGTCTTCTCGTCGTAAGGGACGCCGTACTGAAACACTCGAACCTGCGAATAATCGCCGAGTCGCGCCGTCCATCGCCAATAAGTCTGCCGCGAATAGTGAATCTCGTCCATCTCGCCAGGACCGGTGTAGCGGGATTGTCCGCCGGAGGTAAACGAAAGCTTCAGATGGAAAGCAGGACTTCCTGCAGCGTAGAGTTCGCTTCCGTTTTGACGCGCCCGTTCCAATAGACTCAGAACCAACGCTCGGTTTTCCGGGTTTGCGACTTTCAGCGTTGCCCCGGTTGCCAGTTCCAACGGATCGGCCGCCAAAGCGGCGGAAGGTGCGGTTTGCGTGACAGCAGGCCAGTTGAGTACAAGCAGGAAAACCAGCAGGCATCGAGCGGAAACCATACGTCGCTCCGTCAAATATCGCAGGTTATTCTAGATGCCTTAGAGGCCGCAGCGCAAATCGCATCTGGAAGCTACGATCCCGGCTCATCCAACACGCGGCGAACATTGCGCGCCAAAGCGTCTAGCGAGAAAGGCTTTTGTAGGATCGTGGTAGACGGATCCATCTCGTTATTCTCACTATCTAACGCGGAGTGTTCCGAGTAGCCCGACATGAACAGCACCTTCATTCGCGGCCGCAGCGGCGTCAGACGTTGCGCCAGTTCGCGGCCTCCGATATTCGGCATCACCAGATCCGTTACCAGCAAGTGAATCGGATCTGAATAGGCGCTGGCCATTTGAAGCGCCTCATTGCCGTCGACTGCGATGAGCACCTTGTAGCCGTTGCGCCGGAGAGATTCCCTGACGATATCGCGAATGCCGTCCTGGTCCTCCACCACCAGAACGGTTTCGGTGCCCTTTGGTGCCGTGGAGAGCGAGGTTGAAGTTTTGGATGGCGGTTGAGATTGTTCAGTGCGAAATGCCGCGAGTTGAGACTGCTCGGACTTTTCGACGCGCTCTTCGACCCGGCATTCTTCAACCCCAGCTGCATCGACTCGAGCTTCTTCAAACCGGGCCTCTTCGAGCCGGGCCTCTTCAATCCGGGGAAGATAGATCTTGAAACTAGTTCCGCGTCCCGGTTCACTGTCGACCCAGATCCAACCGTCACTATGTTTAACCACTCCGTAGACCGTAGCGAGGCCCAATCCAGTGCCTTTGCCGGGTGCTTTGGTGGTGAAGAAGGGTTCAAACATGTGAGCCTGAGTTTCACTATCCATCCCGCTGCCAGTGTCGCTGACTTCCAACATGACATACTTGCCCGCGGGCGCTCCCTCGTGCTTTCGCGAATCTTCTTTGTCCAGTTCGACGTCGCGGGTTTCGATGGTCAGCCTTCCGCCATTCGGCATGGCATCGCGCGAATTGACAGCGAGATTCAGAATCATCTGCTCCATCTGGCCGGGATCGGCTTTGACCCTCCCCAGCGAGCGAGCGGGCTCTACTCGCAGTTCAATATCTTTTCCGATTAAACGATGGAGCATTTTCGCCACTTCGGCAAGCACCACATTCAGATCGAGGACTTTGGGCCGGAGCACCTGCTTGCGGCTGAAGGCCAGCAGTTGGCCAGTCAGGGCAGCGGCACGAGTCACTGCAGTTTCAATTTCCCGAGCATCTTTGTGGGCTGGATCGTCCGCAGCTAACTGGTCGCAGAGATGTTCGTTGTGAGCCTGAATCAGCATCAGCAGGTTGTTAAAGTCGTGGGCCACGCCTCCCGCTAACTGGCCGACCGCTTCCATTTTCTGCGAGTGCCGGAGCTGATCTTCCAGGCGCTTGCGCTCCGTGATGTCATACATCACTCCCTGCATGAGCGGCGCTTGCCCATCGGTTTCGTTCAGTAACACACCTTCGTCGCGAAACCACATCAGCCTGCCGTCGCGAGCGCACATGCGGTATTCGGCCTGAAATAACTCGTGGGTTTCCTGGAAATGTTGCTCTGCCGCCAAAGCAATCTCCCGGTCATCGGGATGGATGTGATTCATCCAGCTCATAGGATCGGAAAGCCATTCCGCGGGCGAAAACCCAAGCATGGTTTCAATCTGTGGGCTCACATAATGCCAGGGACCGCTGGCGCCGAGTTCGGCAACGTACGTAATCGCGGGGAGGCGCTCCACCAGAGTGCGATACCGGGCTTCCGCCGCTCGAAGCTCCGCCTTTGCCCGGTCGTGTTCGATCGCGATGCCCGCCAGGTGAGTGGCGTGCGCGATGAGCTGCAGATGTTTCGCGACCGGAGTACGCGGCTCCCGATAATAGATCGCGAACGTTCCCAGGATCGTGCCGTTCTGCGAAGCAATCGGCGTGGACCAGCAAGCACGTAGCCCTTGTGAGAGTGCTTTCTCTCGACAGTTTGCCCAGAGCGCATCCGTGGCGATGTCGGAGACGATGACAGGCTCTTTTCGGTAGGCCGCGGTACCACAGGATCCCACGCAAGGACCGATCTGCACTCCGTTAATCGCCTCTGTGTATTCCTTGGGGAGGCTTGGAGCAGCGCCGCTACGCAAGGTTGTGCCATCGGCATCAAGAAGAAGAACGGAGCAGAGCATATCGGAATGCCGCTTCTCGATTTGCTGACAAAGGACTTCAAGGACCTTCGGAAGCGGGGCCTGCGCCCTTATCATTCCCAATACGGTTTCGTTCAGCTGGGACAGGGCTTCCGATAACTCCAGCTTGTCTTGGTTCGAGGCCCTCTGAACACCTGTGGACATGCGACTCCTACTGTGGGCTCACCGGAACTTGCTGAGCGATGCCGACCGATTAGCGGCGGCCAAATCATTATTCCTTACCGGTAATCGACGCTAAAGTTACTACAGTAACCAGCCGTTCCCAAAATGTCATCGATAGAAATGGCGAGCGGAGCGGGGAATTTACTCGCTGGTGAAGTAATCCACGGTGACCGGATTTTCGAACAGGGAATAATCGCGGGTCACCACCGTGATCCCGCTGTCGGTGACGAAGTAGCGCTGCCGGTCGGCTTCGGGATCATAGCCGATGGTTGTGCCTTCGGGGATATGTACGTCGCGATCGATGATGGCCTTGCGAATGCGGCAATGCCGGCCCACATTCACATGCGAAAAAAGGATACCGTCTTCTATTTCGCTGTAGGAATTTATTCGGACATCCGGGGAGAGCACGCTGTTCTTCACCGTGCTCCCGGAAACGATACACCCAGCGGAGACAATGGAATCGAGCGCGGTTCCGGTGCGCCCGGCCTCGGCGAAGACGAACTTGGCCGGCGGATACTGGCGCTGATGAGTGCGAATGGGCCATTCCGAGTCATACAAATTAAACACCGGCGAGACCGAAACGATGTCCATATTGGCCTCGTAGTAAGCCTCAAGCGTTCCCACATCGCGCCAGTAGAGCGCTTCCTTCTTGTTCTCATCGACGAAATCAAAAGAGTACACGCGATACTCCCCCGCCATCTTGGGCAGAATGTCTTTGCCAAAATCGTGGCTCGACTGCGCGTCTTCGGCATCTTTCAGCAGCGCGGGAATCAGCACATCGGTGTTGAACAAATAAATGCCCATCGAGGCCGAGACTTTCGCCGGATTGTACGGAGAACGCAAATCAGTTTGCTTCGGTTTCTCCCGGAATCCGTTGACCCGGTGATCGCGATCGATATCGACTACACCGAAGCGAGAGACCTCATCGGGGTCAATCTGGATGGTCGCTAAGGTGACGTCTGCCCCTGAGTCGATGTGCTGCTGCAGCATCCTCCCATAGTTCATCTTGTAGATGTGATCGCCGGAGAGAATGAGCACGTGCTGCGGCTGTTCCGAGCCGATGGAATAAATGTTCTGGTAAACCGCGTCCGCCGTGCCCTGGTACCATTCCTCGCTGACCCTCTTCATGGGCGGCAGTACTTCGATGAACTCACCTACCTCGCGGCCTAGAATGTTCCAACCTTCTCGGATATGCCGGTTGAGGGAGAGCGCCTTGTACTGGGTCAGAATGTAAACGCGGCGTAAATCGGAGTTCAGGCAATTCGAAAGAGTGATGTCGATAATGCGGTAAATGCCGCCGAAGGTGACGGCAGGTTTGGCGCGGTCGCGGGTGAGGGGATAAAGGCGCTCGCCTGCTCCTCCCGCTAATAAGACTCCGAGGGTATCTTTCATCGGCATCGCATCGAAAACGGGCTCCCGCTTTTGGATGGCTGTTCGGGGCTCAGCAGATGCATCGTCGATTCTGTCGGGGCCAACTCGAATCCAACGGCGCACCGGGAAACGCTAAATACTAGCACAGCGGAAAAGTGGAAAGGTGATTGCTGCCTCTTTCCCATATTGGACGGAGTTTACTGTTTAGTACCGGGTACCCCCCTCCCCCCTTTTGGCTGCAAAATCCAGAGAGCAAACGACTTAAATTTTGACTATGTGCTAGATCTTTGAGTTTACAGGACTTACACGCAAAATCTAGAGAACATGGGAGTTAGCACGGGCACAGCGGGTCTCGCGTCCCATTTTGGAACTGGGATGTGCCTAGAGGCGAGGGCTCGCCGGGGTCAGGTTGTCATCCTGCGGAGTCGAGAAACCTACTTTCCGCTCGCGCCAGCTACGGGGACAACAGGTGGGCCACCCCGAGGAAAAGCCCCGCCCAAGCAAAGCTTGGACGGGGCACCCTCGAGAGTAAAATGGACGCGATAGTCTGGGCCACCCGCCTCACGCCGGGGTGATAGTGACCACAATCTCTTCGCCGCTCAGCGAGAGCTTGGCTCCGCCGTTCTGGGTAGCGCTTGCTTCCAGTCGGTCTGCTAGCAGTTCGTGGCGCAGGTAGGATTCATGCGCCGGGGGCTGGCCCAACCCACACCTCTAAACTACTCTTCAGGGTGCCCCGCTCAAGCTCCGCTTGGGCGGGGATGTTCAGTTGTCACAGACAGTTTCTTCATTGGCAACTAAGCTTGCGCCGTGCCCTGGGGACTCAAACACTTTCAGCAATCCGGGCAGCTGCATTTCTTGACTTTCAGTTGCTATCGACGACGGTCAAATTTCGCTACTCCAGATTCGCGCGTATGTTTCGAATCGTCACTGGAGCGCGTGCGCCAGTCTTATGGGCTGTGCGTGTACGGCTACGTAGTGATGCCTGAGCACGTGCATCTGCTGGTCAACGAACCGGAACGAGGCTGCTTGTCACAAATGCTGCAGTCGCTGAAGCAGTCGGTGGCACGAACCATGGCCTTGCGGGCGACGGATTCGTTCTGGCAAGCGCGTTACTACGATTTCAATTTGTGGAGCGAGAGCAAATTTGTGGAGAAGCTGAGATACATACATCGCAACCCGGTCGCCCGCGGATTGGTGGATCGGCCCGAGGATTGGCGGTGGAGCAGCTTTCGTCACTATCTCACAGGTGCAGACGAAGTGGTCGAGATCGAATCGCAATGGACCGCGCGGCGGCGAGAGAGACTGGGGATCATGCCGACGGCTCGCGTTCGTGAAAACCCCGCCCAAGCGGAGCTTGAGCGGGGCACCCTGAAGAGCAGATCCAACGGTTAGGCAGCGCGAGCTCCCTGCCGGTCACGCTCGCGTGATCGTAACCACAATCTCTTCGCCGCTCAGCGAGAGCTTGGCTCCGCCGTTCTGGGTGGCACTTGCCTCCAGCCGGTCTGCAAGCAGTTCATGCCGCAGATAGGACTCGTGTGCCGCGATGGCTTCGGCGATTCTTGGCGAGGCGGAATAGATGACTGCGATGCGGTCGGAGATGTTCAGGTTCATGGCTTTGCGCTGGTCCTGGACCAGGCGATTGAAGTCTCGGGCCAGGCCTTCCTGCACCAGTTCGGGCGTCAGCGTGGTGTCGAGCGCCAGAAATGTGCCTTGCTCTTGCATGGCCTTAAGGTTCTCCGGGCCTTCGTAGGAGGTGAGGATTTCTTCGGGCGCCAGTTCGAAGGTTTGTTCCTCGACTTGCAACGCGTATGGGCCACCCTTCAATAAAGTCTTCGGGTCAGCTTGACTCAGAGCTTGTGCAATCGCCTTCAGGTACTTCCCGGCGCGTGGGCCTAGTTTCTTGGCATCGGGTTTAAAGGTCGCCTTTACCAGCGTGGTCTCGTCGTCGATCAGAAGGAGCTTCTTGACGTTAGTTTCTTCGAGAATCTGCGCGGCATACTCGGGATTTTCCAGCACGCGGCGGTCGGCCGCATCTCTGGGACGCACGTACACGGTGCCCAGCGGCGTGCGGATCTTGGTTTTGCTCTGCGTCCGCAGGCTCAAGGCCAGATTCTTGATGCGGATGACGGTATCGATACTTCGCTCCAACTCCTCGTCAATCAGGGAAGTATCCACCTGCGGATAGCGGGTCAAGTGCACGGACGCGGGCGCCGTCGGATCGACCGAGCACACCAGGTTCTGATAAATCTCTTCGGTCAGGAACGGCAGCGCCGGCGCCATTACCCGGGTCACGGTTGTGAGCACGGTGTAGATGGTTTGATACGCATCGGCCTCGTTGGCCCAGAAGCGGCGGCGCGAGCGGCGAAGATACCAGTTCGAGAACTCATCGTCGAAGAGCTGGAAAGCTTCGATCAAGCGATAGTGTTCGAAGTTATCGAACGCGCCGCGTGCTGCTTCCACCAATCGTTGTAGCCGGCTCAACACCCAGCGGTCGAGTTGGTTGGTGATCGGAACCGCGGGGCCCGGCGTCCAGCCATCCGATCGAGCATTGCTCACGAAAAAGCTATAGCAATTCCAAAACGTCAACAATTTCCGCCGCGCCTCGCCGTCGATGGTCTGGCCTACATTGCCCGTCGGATGCAAGTCAGGGAAGTTGAGGTTCTGCGCGGTCTTTTGTTCAGCATAGATGTAGCGCATCACTTCGGCGCCCAGTGCTTCCGCCGCTTCGTCGAAGGCGATGGAGTTGCCTTTCGACTTGTGCATCTCTTCGCCGCGCGCGTCACGGACCAGAGCATGTCCCAGCAAAGCCTTGAACGGAGCGCGACCGTCGATCATGGCACTCATCGCCAGCATCGAGTAAAACCAGTTGCGGAACTGGCCGGGAAAACTCTCGAGCACCAAGTCAGCCGGAAACCACTTCTCCCAGTACGATCGGTCGGTGGAGTAGCGCATGGTGCTAAACGGAACAATGCCCGCGTCCAGCCAAGGATTCCCCACGTCCGCGACTCGCGTGGCCAGGCCGCCACACTTCTCACAGCGAATCTTCACCGCATCGATGTACGGGCGATGCGGCGAATTGCCTTCGAACGTATCCCAGCCCTCGACGGCCCGATCCTTCAGCTCTTCGCGACTGCCGATGACCGTGAAGTGTTCGCACTCGGTGCAAACCCAGATGGGCAGTGCGAGCCCCCAGAAGCGCTTCTTCGAGATCATCCAATCGCGCATGTTGTGCAGCCAGTCGAGTTCGCGGGCTTCGCCCTCGGGCGGAATCCAGCGGATGGTCGGCACGGTGCGCTCAATGCGGTCACGCCAGTCCATGCGGATAAACCATTCGTCGACCGGGCGGAAGACGAGCTCCGACTTGCAGCGCCAGCAGTGCGGGTAGACGTGGGGATAGGGTTCGCGGGCCACGAGCAGTCCCTTGGCTTTAAGCGCCGCAATTACTTCGTCGGAGACTTCATTGGCATTACGTCCGGTGAGAGGGCCGAATCCATCCTGAAAAACTGAACTCTCATCGAGCGGCGCAATGAACGGCAGGTTATTTTCGCGGCCGAGTTCCTGATCCTCCGCGCCGCAACCCGGAGCAATGTGAACCAGCCCTGTACCTTCGGCCTCGCTTATTTCTTTCCATGCGATAACGCGGTGGGATTCAGCGGCAGTCTTGCCGCCTCCGGTCTGACAGTAGGGGAAAACGCCGCCGGGCGTATTCTGCGCCGGCAAGTCGTCGAACGGCCCGGTGTAAGTGAGACCCAGTAGCTTGCTCCCCGGGAGTTCCTCCAACACTTCGATCGTGCCGCTGCCCTTCAGGATGGTGCGGATCGAAGGCAGTTTGTGGACCTCGTGTTTGCCTTCGACCTGCAACTCCTGCAGGCGGTCGCGCTCGAAGTTCGCCTTGGCTACGTAATAAGTCCAATCCCCGTGCCGGACTTTTAAATAAGTCATCTCTGGATTCACTGCGACCGCAACGTTGGACGCGAGCGTCCACGGAGTCGTGGTCCACACCAGCAGCGCAGTCTTCTCCTGGCCCTTAACGGGGAAACGAACGAAGACGGAAGTATGGGTAGTGATGCGGCGGCCTTCCGCCACTTCCATCTGCGAGAGGCCGGTGCCGCAGCGTCCGCACCACGGCATGACGTCGTGCCCGCGGTAGATGAAACCCTCGTCGTGGCACTTTTTGAGAAATCCCCAAATCGTGTAGTTGTTTTCGTCGGAGAAAGTGAAATAGCTGCCGCCATATTCCGCCGAGCCGAGCTTTCGGACAATCTCGCTGGCTCGTGCCGTCTCGACGCGCCCGCTGGGGAGTTTTACGGTTACGACTCGATCTCCGTCAGCCAGCCCGTCGCGCAAAGCGATCAATACTTCGGGATCGTCCCAGTCGCACCAATATCCTAAGCGGATCGACTGCTGGGTCTGCCGCGCGGCGAAAGTCAGCACGCGCTCCTTGCAGGCGCGGACAAATTTCTCAATGCCGTAGTCGCGAATCTCGCGCTTGGTCTTGAGTCCAAGGCTTTTTTCTACCTCGACCTCGACCCACAATCCCTGGCAATCGAATCCGTTCTGGTAGCGCTCCGCCTGGCCGTTCATGGCGTGGTAGCGCTGATACATGTCTTTCAAGGAGCGTCCCCACGCATGATGAACGCCCATGGGATTATTCGCCGTGATCGGGCCGTCGAGAAAAGACCAGCGCGGGCCATTGGCATTCTGTTCGCGCAGCTTGTCGAAAATGCGATTCACTTCCCAGAAGCGGAGCATCTCGCGCTCCATGGTGGGGAAGTCCGGCACTTTTGGAACTGGTTTGTACATGTTCATCAATAATATCGTCTTAGCCGATGTGGGCGCGAGCGTCCCCGCTCGTGCTCCTGGCTGCATGGCTGTGGAGACGTAGCTAGCTACGTCTCTACAAGTCAATCTTTCGCGGAATCGTGAATGGCTGGAATACGATTGTCTGGGGCTTACGCGGCGTCGTCCTCAACCTTAATGCGCAGCGACTTGAGAAACTTGAGGTCCTGGTCGTTGATCTTGAATTCCGTGGTCATCAGGGCCGGCTTTTCGCTCGACTTCTCACCCGGCTTACTGACTCCGATAGTGGCTTCCAGCACCAGGAAAATATCGTACCCGCCTTCTTTGATTCGGGAAACGACATCGGCAATAGGCTCGGAGTCCGCCAACGACTCGTTGATCGCCTCGCCTAGTTCCTTCATTAACTGCTTCAATTGCTGGTCCACGTAACCCCCTCGTAGGATCCCACTTACTCTGAGTTTACTTCCGGGAGGGAGCAAATTCCACCCTCACCCTCTAACTGATTAGATGCTATCGCGGTCGCAACGTTTCGCGACCAAACTGCTCACGCCCGCGATATTGTACCCCTGAAACTCGGCAAACGAAACCCAGGCCGCCAAATATTGGTAAAATCATGGGAATGTCGAGCGTCTCTACTGGCCGAAAGCTGGGTATCGCCGCACGGGTTGCTGGTCGGATGATGTCGCAGCATGCTCACCGCAGTCGAACTCTCGGCGCGGTCACGAACGCCGTGCGGGCCACGGCGTCTCACTTCGGGCGTATACTCAAACAGCTATGGCTTGAGGTGACAGGTTTTGTTTTCTTAGCCTTAGCAGCGATCGGGGTCCTCGCGTTCTTTCGGGAATACGCCAAGTATCAAACCGGCCACGCAACTTCCAGCCGGATCGTGCTCGCCGTATGCTTTGCTGGGCTCTTTGGGTGGTTCGGGGTAAGCTCGTTCTGGAGGGTGTGGAAAAGAAGTCAGAACCTTTAACGGTTCTCGTCATGACCGACAAAAAATTAGCTCCCGAGACCGAGACCGAATCCCACATTGCGGTTCACCCGCTCTATAGCCCGGCCGACCTTGAGGGCTGGGACTACGACCGGCAAGTCGGCTACCCCGGCCAATATCCATTCACCCGCGGCGTGCAGGCCACCATGCACCGCGGGCGGCTTTGGACCATGCGCCAGTACGCCGGCATGGGCGACGCCGAGGAATCCAACAAACGCTACAAATATCTGTTGGCCAGCGGAACCACGGGGCTTTCCGTAGCCTTCGACCTGCCCACGCAAATCGGCCTCGACTCCGACCACTCACTGGCCGTCGGAGAAGTGGGCAAAGTCGGCGTCGCCATCGATTCCATCGAAGACATGCAACGCCTATTCGATGGTATCGAACTGACCAAGATTTCCACCTCGATGACCATCAATGCGACAGCTTCGATCCTGCTGGCGCTTTACGTTGGCGTCGCCCGTCGCCAGGGCGCGGACATTCGCAAACTGTCCGGCACGGTTCAGAATGATGTCCTCAAAGAATTCATCGCGCGAGGGACTTACATCTACCCGCCCAAGCAGGCCATGCGCATCATCACTGACCTGTTCGCATGGACCAACGAAAACGTCCCTGAGTGGAACACGATTTCCATCTCCGGCTACCACATGCGCGAGGCGGGCTCGACAGCGGTGCAGGAAGTCGCATTCACCCTGGGTAATGGCATCGCCTATGTGCAGGCCGCCATTGACACCGGGCTCGATGTGGATAAGTTCGCGCCACGTATTTCGTTCTTCTTCAACGCGCACAGTAATTTTCTGGAAGAAGTTGCCAAGTTCCGCGCCGCCCGCCGGATGTGGGCCCAGATTATGCGCGAGCATTTTAAGGCCAGGAGTCCCCGTTCGTGGATGATGCGCTTTCATACCCAGACCGCAGGCTCCACGCTGACCGCGCAGCAACCAGAAAATAATATCGTCCGCACCGCCATTCAAGCCATGGCTGCGGTTCTGGGCGGCACGCAATCGCTGCATACTAATTCCTACGATGAAGCACTCGCTTTGCCCACCGAACAGGCGGCACGCACGGCTCTGCGCACGCAGCAAATTGTGGCTTACGAGTCCGGAGTGCCCCAGACCGTCGACCCGCTCGCCGGGTCTTACTACATTGAAACGTTGACCAATGAAATCGAGAAACGTGCGCAGGAATATCTGGACAAGATTGAGGCCTTCGGCGGAATGCTGAAAGCCATCGAGCGCGGCTATGTGCAGCAGGAGATTCAAAACGCCGCCTACGAATATCAACAGCAAGTAGACCGCGCCGAGTCCGTGGTAGTGGGAGTAAACCGCTTCACCGTAGAAGAAGAAAAACCCATCCCCACCCTGCACATCGACGAATCCCTGGAACGCAAGCAAGTGGAACGGTTGCATGCTCTGCGCGCCCGCCGCGACGTTAAGCCTTGGGCAGATTCGCTGAAGAATGTCGAAGATGCCGCCCGCTCAGGAGCAAATCTGATGCCGCATATCGTCGCTGCCGTGGAAGCTCACGCCACTGTCGGCGAAATCTCAGACACCATGCGGAAAGTGTTTGGGGAGTACAAAGAAGCGGTAATTATCTAGCTTAGTACTTCTATGCTTGTTGTCATCCCGAGCGTAGCGAAGGATCTTGGTTCTTCGCGTCGCGGGCAAACACCAAGATTCCTCGTGGCTTCGCTCCTCGGAATGACAGCGGAATAGTGGTTCCCTCAGATGTAGCTTAACCACCAATCCTTGCGGCGCTGCTTGACCCCCTCATACCATCGGCACGGGAAATACAGAACAACGACGACCGTGATCCACATGAGGTAAACGAAAGGCAGATTGTATCCCCAGCCGTCGGGAGCACCTAGGAAGCCGCCGTTCAAGAGCCAGGTGACCGGTTGATGAGACAGCACTGCCACCAGGACGGCCAGCGAGTGAATGAGATAAAGATGCAGGATGTAAAAAAACATGGGCACCCGCCCGAAGGTCAAGAGCGGGGACAGCGCCGGCGAAATACTTCGCCTGCCGTCTTTCTGATCGAGTTTCTTGTCGAGCCAAGCCAGCAGCAGCAGAGAAGGGCCAAGCGTCATCAGAAGGAATTGCAAAGACGGCGGATACTTCTCGACATCGAAGAAAAGAATCACAGTCTCTTCCACGGTCGGCTGAATATGCCACGGGCCTTGAGAAACACCACCCAATCCGACGGGAGGATTTCCGTAAAGATTGGTCAAGCGAAGAACGATAAAAGCCACGGTCAGGCCCAGACCGATTTGCGCGATAAGCTTTCGACGGCGATCTTTCTCCAAAAGATAAACTGAGCCAAAAACATAACCTGCGGCCATCACGCCGACCCAAGGAATCAGCGGAAATAGCACAAACTTCTGCACGTGAAAGGGAAGCAGTGCGCCACCTCTGACGTGCAGGATCGTCCACAGCCAGGCAAGCGAACCAAACTGCCGCGGGCGAACGGGATC
>Ga0210403_10001121_pt1 | contig 26004 bp, 19 predicted proteins | sample IncBWC19MmetaG_FD_150863 | JGI IMG/M metagenome (GOLD analysis project Ga0210403, IMG submission 150863) | Forest soil microbial communities from Barre Woods Harvard Forest LTER site, Petersham, Massachusetts, United States - Inc-BW-C-19-M | ecosystem: Environmental > Terrestrial > Soil >... | reverse complement strand
AACCAACTGGAACGGACGTTTTCTCGGCACCGGCGGCGGCGGCTTCCAGGGCGTCATCACCTACAACGAGCTCGCGAGCGGCATCCAGGCCGGCTTTGCGGCAACCAACAGCGATCTCGGCACCGGGATTTCGGGCTGCAGCCCACTCTATTGCGGCTCGGCCGGCAACATGGGCAATCCGCTGGCGATCGCCTTCGGCGATCCACCAAACCCGACGCCCGGACTGTTCGGCCATCCGGAGCGCATCAAGGATTTCGGCTACCGTGCGATCCATCTGATGACGCTGCGCGGCAAGGACATCGCCGGCGCGTTCTATCAGAAGAGCTCGGGCAAGGCCTATTTCGCCGGCTGCTCCACCGGCGGCCAGAACGCGCTGATGGAAGCACAACGCTTCCCGCAGGACTATGACGGCATCCTGGCTGGTGCCGCGGCGTTCAACCGCACGCATCTGCACATAGCAGCGCTTTCAGTGTGGCAGAACAGCCATGCGACCCCGGGTCGCTTCATCCAGCCCGGCCAGATGACGCTGATCAACAAAGCGGTGATCGCGCAATGCGTTGGCCAGGACGGCGGGGCCAAGACCGACGAGTTCCTGACCGATCCGCGCAACTGTCATTTCGACCCGAAGGTGTTGCAATGCAAGGCCGGCAACGTCCCGCCGGCGTGCCTGACCGCCGAGCAGGTCACGACGATGCAGACCTATTATGACGGCACGCGCGATCCCGTGAACGGGCAGCTCATCAATCCCGGCTCCGAGCGCGGCAACGAGACCGACAACGTGGGCGCGCTCGGGCTCAGATTCGCGGAGCAGCTGCCGGAGCCGGCGTTCGACGGCCTGTTCTACTGGGTGTACGGCCAAAGCTTCGGCTTCCCGGGAAGCCCTCACAACTTCCAGAACTTCGATTTTCACCGCGACGTCGACAAGGTGGATGACCAGCTCGAGGCAGTCCTGAATGCGACCAGCACCGATCTCGGCGAGTTCCGCGGGCACGGCGGCAAGCTCATCATGTATCACGGCTGGGCCGACCCGCTGATCCCCTCGCCAAGCAGCATCAACTACTTCAACGCGCTGGTGGCAGACCACAGTCATGGGTTCGAGCAGGCGAGCTTTGTGCCGGGCGGAAATCCGAATTTGCAGCGGACACAGAGCTATGCCCGGCTTTTCATGGTGCCCGGCATGTTTCACTGCGCGGGCGGGCCCGGCCCCAACGTGTTCGACGCGCTTAGCCCGCTCGTGGCCTGGGTCGAGAAGGGTGTCGCGCCGGAGACGATCATCGCCACGAAATTCGTCAACGACACGCCGCCGGCCGTGCAGATGACACGGCCGCTCTGCGTGTTTCCCAAGGTCGCCAAATACAATGGCAGCGGCTCACCCAGCATCGCTGCGAACTTCACCTGCGTCACCGACGAAAACGACTTCAACCAGACGCCGGCCCCGAAATACGGGCCATGAGCAAGGCATAGGGCGGGTTACCGAGTAATAGCCCAGCGAACGAAGGCGCAAGGCGTTACCCGCCTTGCGCCTATCATTGCACGACCGCCTTCAGCTCAGGCTCGCTTTTTTCGACATGACTCCACGGCCCCCTGCTCCGGCCCGCAGGAAGGCGTGGATCAAGCCCGAGCGGAGGGACGCCCGCAGCCAGATCAGGCCAATTTTGCGCACGAATTTGCGATCGGGCAACGCGATCTTTCTCAACCGTAGTCCTTCGGGCCAGGGCGGCGCCCAATCGGGCAGGATCGCCACACCGAGCCCACGGTCCACCATGACCGCAATCGCCTCCGGCCCGTCCATTTCAAATCGTTCGTTGGGCCGAATGCCGACTTTTCGCAAATAGGCATCGATCATCTGACCGGCGTAGACCCGCCGGTCCAGTCGAATAAAGGGTTCGTCCCGCAGAATGGCGTGCGCAGAACGCACCCGCATCGCGCCCGGGATGACGACGACATAGGGCTCTTCCCGAAGCAGCTCCCAGTCAAAACTCTTCGGAAGCGCGAAAGTGGGGTGGCTGGTCAGGGCCGCGTCGACATGGCCCTCGAGCACCTTGGCATAGAGCTCGCTCGAATTGTTGCGCAGGATACGAACGTCGATCCGGGGATGCGCCCTGGTGAAGCGGCTGAGCATGTCGGGCACGAGACTCGAAAGCAGTGTCGGGGCCACTCCCAGCCGCAGCTCGCCGGACAGCGTGCCGCTCGCCGCCATCGATTTGAGGTCCTGCACGTGGCGCTGCACGATGCGCGCCTGCGCCATGATCGCCGCTGCCGCAGCGGTAGGCTGAACGGTGCGGCCCGCGCGAACGACGAGCGGCGCGCCGATTTCGTGCTCGAGGGCCCGGATGCGCTGCGTTACGCCGGCCGCCGTGAGATTGAGCCGACGTGCGGCCTCGGCGAAGGAGCCGCATTCGATAACAGTCACCAGACTGTCGAGAAAGCGCGTGTCCATGCAAACAAAATCTATCTTCTGAAGATGCAAAAGTCCATTTCCGCTATCGTGCGTGCGCGGTTAGGTTGCATCGGCGGGCTCGCCTGAGGTGACACACCGGAGTGGCACACATGAAACGACAGCTGCTTGCAATTGCCGTCGCCGTCTGGAGCAGCGTTTCGTTGGCGAAGGCCAGCGAATACCCGCATCACTCCATTACCTTCGTCGTCCCGTTTGCCGCGGGAGGCCCGCTCGACACGCTGGCGCGGATCATGGCCGAGCGCATGAGCCGCTCTCTCGGGCAATCGATCGTGATCGAGAACGTTGCCGGTGCGGGCGGCGGCGTCGGCGTCGAACGCGTCGTCCATTCGCCGCCGGACGGATACACCATCAGCGTAGGAAACTGGAGCACGCACGTCCTCAACGGAGCCATCTATACGCTGCGATATGATCTTGTCAGCGATCTCGAACCTGTCGCGCTGCTTCCAAGCGCGCCGCAGATCATTGTTGCGAGAAAAGGCATCGAGGCCACGACGCTGCCCGAATTGATCGCCTGGACCAAGGCGCATCAGGCGACGCTGGGCACGGCCGGCGTCGGCAGCGCCGGCCATGTCAGCGCGGTTCTCTTTGAAAAGCGGACCGGCGCGCACGTCACGCTCGTGCATTATCGCGGCGGTGGCCCGGCCATGACCGATCTGATCGGCGGCCATATCGATCTGATGTTCGACCAGTCGACCACCTGCCTGCCGCAGATCAAGCAAGGCACGGTACGCGCCTTCGCTGCGACAAGCGAAGCGCGGCTGTCACCTGCTCCGGAGATTCCGACCACCGACGAAGCAGGCCTGTCCGATTTTCACGTAGCGGTGTGGAGCGGCTTATGGGCCCCAAAGGGGACGCCTTCCGACGCGATCCGCGCCTTGAGTGCTGCGACCCGGGAATCGCTCTCCGATCCGGCCATTCGGGAGCGGCTTGAAAACGTCGGCCTGACCCTACCGTCGCCTGAGCAGGTTTCGCCGGAAGGGTTGGCCGAACTCCAAAAGGCGGAAATTGCGACCTGGTGGCCGATCCTCAAGGCGGCGAATGTCAGGTCCGAGTAGCTTCAGTTCGCCAGCGACTTCCAGCGTTCGGTGGCGTCGATCGCCTGTGCCCACATGCGATCGGCGCCCTGGCCGCGATGCAGCGCCTTGCCGATTTCACAGATGGCCATGAAGGCCGAGGAGCGCGCCTCCTCGACTTCCAGCGGCGCCTCGCCGTCGGCCTGAACCAGGCCGACCAGACTGTTGAGCATCGGCAATGCGGCTTCGGGGGGCTCGCGCTCGGCAAGCTTGAGCGTTTCGAGAACCTTGGCGGCCTTGTCGGCGTCGGTCATGTCGGCCTCTCACCCGCCGCATAGTGCGTAGGATGGGTGGAGCGAAGCGATACCCATCAATTGCGCAACAAGCGTGATGGGTTTCGCTTCGCTCAACCCATCCTACGCGTCAGCGATAACCCCTACTCCGCCGCCTGCGCCACCGGCGCGTCGAGCGCCTCCGACACCTTCGGCGGCGACATCGGCAGGCTGTAGAAGCGCTTGCCCAGCGCGTTGTAGACGGCGTTGGCGACCGCGGCCATGACAGGCACCAGCGGCACCTCGCCGACGCCCTTCACGCCCTGCGGATGTTTCGGGTTCGGCACTTCGACGAGGCCACAATCGATCATCGGCAGGTCGGAGCAGACCGGCATGCGGTAATCGAGGAAGCCGGGATTATCGACCTTGCCATCCCTGTTGTAGATGTACTCCTCGTTCAGCGCCCAGCCGATGCCCTGGGCGACGCCGCCCTGCAGCTGGCCCTCGACATAGCCGGGATGGATGGCGCGGCCGACATCCTGGATCGCGGTGTAGCGGGTCACGCGGACGATGCCGAGATCGGTGTCGACCTCGACGTCGCAGATATGGGTGCCGAAGCCGCCATCCGCGCCCTGGGTGTTGAGCTGCACACCGGCGCCGATCGGGCCGCCCATCGCAGGCGCCTTCTCGGCCAACTCCTCCAGCGTGAGCGGTGGGAACTCGCCGGCGTTGGGGCTGGCCGGATGCGCGGCGCCGTTCTCCCACTTCACCGCCTCTGGATCGATGTTCCAGATCTTCGCGGCGCGCTCGCGCAGCGTCTGGATGATCTTCTCGGTCGACTGCGTCACCACGATCGAGGAGGCGAACAGCACGCGGCTGCCGCCGGTGAGATTCGAGAAGCCGATGGTTTGTGTGTCGCCGATGATGACGGAGACGCGCTTGTAGTCGATGCCGAGCAGCTCGGCGCAGATGTTGGCGATGCCGGCGCGCGAGCCGCCGATGTCGGGATGGCCTGTCGTGACCACGACGTTGCCGTCCTCGGTAATGTTGACCTGCGCCGAGGACTCGCCGCCGGCGTTGAACCAGAAGCCGCTTGCCACGCCACGGCCTCTTAGTGTTCCCTGCAACTTGCCAAGCGGCGCCTTGTAGTGCGGATGGTTCTTGGCCATCTCCAGCGTCTCGATATAGCCGATGCGCGGGAAGACCGGACCGTGTGCGGCCTTCGTGCCCTCCTTCGCCGCGTTCTTCAGGCGAAAGTCGAGCGGATCCATCTTCAAGGCTTCGGCGAGCTCGTCGAGCACGCATTCCACGCCATAGGCGCCGATCGGCGCGCCCGGCGCCCGATAGGCCGCGACCTTGGAGCGGTTGGAGCAGACGTCATAACCCTGCGAGAGAATGTGCGGGATGTCGTAGGGCGCAAAGCTGCAGCCCACCGCGCCGCGGATCGGCGAGCCCGGGAACGCGCCGGCCTGTAAGTAAAAGATGCCGTGTGCAGCCGTGATCTTGCCGTCTTTGGTGGCGCCGATCCTGACCGTCATCTTCGAGCCCGACGTCGGGCCCGTCGCCCGCATCACCTCCTCGCGCGTCATCACCATCTTCACGGGGCGCCCGGACTTTTTCGCCAGCAGCGCGGCGAGCGGTTCGAGATAGACGATGGTCTTGCCGCCAAAGCCGCCGCCGATCTCGGCCGGAATGGCGCGGATGTTGCTCTGGGCAATGCCGGTGAGGTACGCCGTCATGGCGCGGACCATGAACTGGCCCTGGCTCGAGCTCCAGATCGTGGTCTTGCCGTCACTGGCAACGCTGATGAGACAGGCGTGCGGCTCGATATAGCCCTGATGCACCGGGCGCGTGGTGAAGCTGCGCTCGATGACGATTTCGGCCTTGGCAAAGCCTTCGGCGATGTCGCCCTTCTTGGATTCGAGCTTGCCCATGATGTTCGAGGGCTTGCCCTCGAACTTGTTCCATTCGTGCAGGATCGGCGCGCCATCCTTGATCGCGTCGTCGATCTCGATCGCCCAGGGCAGGACTTCGTAATCGACCTCGATCAGCTTGCAGGCCTCGGCCGCGATCGCTTCGGTGGTCGCGGCGACGGCGGCGACGGGATGCCCGGGGAACAGCGCCTTGTCGCGCGCCATCACGTTGCGGCACATCCAGCGCATGTCCTGGATGCCGAGCATGACCGCGCCCTTCTCCAGCGGGAAGTCGACGACGTCGCGCGAGGTGACGACCGCCTTCACGCCCGGCAGCTTCTCCGCCTTCGACGTGTCGATCGACCTGATGCGCGCATGCGGATGCGGGCTGCGCAGGACCTTGCCCCAGATCATGCCGGGCATGTTGGTGTCGGCGGCAAAGGCGGCGCGGCCGGTGACCTTGTCGACGCCGTCAGGGCGAATGGTACGCTGGCCGATCCATTTGTTGTTGGTGACGATATTCATCGTGCCGTCTCCCGCATTTCAGCCGCGGCATCGAGTACCGCGCGAACAATCTTGTCATAACCGGTGCACCGGCAGAGATTGCCGGCGAGCCAGAAGCGAACTTCTTCCTCGGTCGGATCAGGATTTTTCTTCAGCAACGCCTCGGACGCCACCAGCATGCCCGAGGTGCAGATGCCGCATTGAAGTGCCGCGTGTTCGAGAAACTTCTGCTGCAGCGGATGCAGCACTTCGCCATGCGCCATGCCCTCGATGGTGCGGATCTCGTGGCCTTCGGCTTCCGCCGCCAGCATCAGGCAGGAGCAGACCAGCCGGCCGTCGAGCGTGATCGAGCAGGCGCCGCAGTCGCCGGACGAGCAGCCTTCCTTGGAGCCGGTCAGCCCCAGCGCGCCGCGCAAGGCGTCGAGCATGGTCTCATACGGCTCGCACAGGAATTCCATCGGCTCGCCGTTGACCGTGGTGGAAACGTGTACCTTCGCCATAGTCCTACTTCCCTCCCGCGCGCTTGGCGGCGATCGCAACCGTGCGCTTCAGAAGAACGCCGGCGGTCTTCACTCGATAGGCAATGGTGCCACGCTTGTCGTCGATCGGACGGCAGGCGGCGCGGCAGGCCTCAGCAGCTTTCTCCAGCGCGGCGTCATCGAGACGCGAGCCGGTCAGCGCTTGCCCTGCGGCTTCGACCAGCAGCGGCGTCGGCGCTACCGCGCCGAGACCGACGCGGGCCGCGCTGCAGACACCGTCCTTCAGCGTCAGGCTGACGCCGAGGCCGACCACGGCGATGTCCATCTCGGTGCGTGGGATCATGCGCAGATAGGCGTCGCTCGAGCCCGGCGGGCGCGGCGGCAGCGCAAAACTGACGAGGATTTCGCCTGCCGTGAGATTGGTACGGCCGGGACCGGCCGGCACTTTCTCAACCGGCAGCTCGTGACGCCCCTTCGGGCCCTGGATGGTGCAGATAGCGGCTGCCGCGATCAGGGCGGGAACGCTGTCACCGGCCGGCGAGCCGTTGCAGAGATTGCCGCCGGCGGACGCGCGGCCCTGCACCTGCTTGGAGCCGATCAGGTTCACGGCCTCCAGCACGCCGGGCCAGGCTTTGCGGAATTTCGGATGTTCGGCGAGCACGGCGCCGGAGACGGCCGCGCCGACGCGGAAACCGCCGTCGGCCGTTTCCTCGATGGAATTCATCTCGTCGATCCCCTTGATATCGACGATCAGTCCCGGCCGCACCAGGCCGGATCGCATCTGCACCAACAAGTCGGTACCGCCAGCCATAATGCGAGCGGCACTTCCGGCGGCAGCGAATGCGCCAATCGCTTCATCAAGCGTGCGCGGTGCCACGTATCGGATATCGGTCATGTCTGTTCCCGCGTCTCCCCTGCCCTTTGCTTTGATTGGATTGTCTTATCCCGGCTTTGCGGAGTCGCAGCCTACACGGCCGGGGGCGATTGGAACAGCCTCCGGGGACTGGTCAATTTGGCAGTCTCCTATGCAGGAAGAGCGCTTGCGGGGCACTATCGCAGGGTGGGCTGAGCGTAGCGAGCCCACCATTACCTCCGCGAATCCGGGATAGATGGTAGGCACGGCGCATGCGCGCCTTTGCCCACCCTACAGCCTGAGCCGTTTGGCCAGCGCCGCCACAAGGCGGTCAACGTCCGCCTCGTCATTATAAACGTGCGGCGAGATGCGCATGCGCCCGAGCCGGGGCGCGACGTAAATGCCCTCGCCGGCCAATCCCTCGACCAGCCCGGCCGGCATGCCCTTGGGAAAGCCGAGGCTCAAAATATGCGGCGCTCGGAGCTTTGTGTCCGGCACGCGTGCACCGGTATTTTGCAACCCTTCTGCGATCCGCTCCGTCAGCATCTTCAGACGCGCCACGATGGCAGCCGAGCCCCACTCCGCCATCATCTCCATCCCGATTGCCGCCATCTCCATCGAAATGAAATGGTCGCGCTCGCCCATGTCGAAGCGCCTTGCATCCGGCAGGTAGCGGACGTCGGCGAAATAGACGTTGTTTTCCGCGTTCACATTGCGCCGCCCGGGCGCGGTCTGCTCCAGGGGAATGCCATCCTGATGGCGCTTCGCCACATACAAGAAGGCGCGGCCGTAGGGACCGAGTACCCATTTATAGGTCGGGAAGATCACGAAATCCGGATCGAGCCGCTTCACGTCCAGCGCCAGCACACCGACGTGATGCGTGGCGTCGATCAGGAACATGGCGCCCTGCTGCTTCAGCGCGGCGCCGACCTGCTCGACATCGATCAGCCCGCCATCCGACCAATGCACCGACGAGATCGAGGCGAGCGCAACCGGCGGCGCACCGGATCGTTCGATCGCTGAAAGGACCGCGGCAGTCCAGTCGCCATCATCAGGCTGGCGCACGGTCTCGACGGCAAAGCCCTGCTTCTCGGAACGCACCTGCCATTCCAGCACCGGAGAGGAATGGTCGTTTTCCAGCACCAGCACGCGTGAGGCGCGCGGGATGGTGACGAGCTTTGCGGCGGTCGACACGCCGTAGCCGACCGAGGAGATCAGCGCGACGTCATCAGCATCGGCGTTGATCAGCCGCGCAGCGGCAGCGCGGGTACGCTCATGCTGCTGATTGGCAAAACTACCGGGAAGCAGCCACGGCTGGCCCTTGCGGGAGACGGCGGCGCGGCCGGCTTCCAGTGTCCTGCGCGGCAGCGGACTATAGGAGGCGGCGTTGAGGTAGCAGATGTCGCGCGGCACATCGAACTGCTCGCGCTGGGAGGGAAGCATGGCGTCTCTCATTTCAATCGGGCCTCGTGCCGGGGATTTGGCACAGCGCGCGGGGGCGCGCGCTCCCGCGCGTTCTAACACATCAAACGCCGCTGTTGATCCCGCGCCCGCGCCGGCCTGCCACGCCAGTGGTCCAATTCCAACATTCGCATCCCGTTGCAGCGGTCACCTTTGCGAATGTTGGAATTAGAGGACCACTAGCAAAATATTGATTCTAGTGGAGCTTTGAATTTGACGTTCGCTTACGAGTTCGCCGCAAGCGGGGTAGCGAACGTCAAATCCGCTCCACCAGGCGATGGGCCTATGCTGCCATCAGTGCCATCACACGCGCGGCGAGCGCAGGCTCACGGAGCGCCGAGTTTGGCTTCAAGAGCTGCGATACCTCGTTCAGCAGCTTATGAACCTCGGGGTCCTCGGCCGCCAGCTTGATCAGGGCCCTGTTGTACTGCATGCGTTGCCCGAAATCCGCCGGCCGAACCCCTCGCGTGGCCGGATAGACGAAGTCGTTCTGGGCGACGCCCCAGGGGGTCTCGATGGTGGGTTGGATCGCGGCGAAGAACTCCTTCGCCAATCGAACCGCCGGAACGTCGTCCTGCAGCAGGCGATCCAGGATTACGGCTTCCCGCGCGGCTACGCTCATGCCCTGGCCGAATACCGGATTAACCCGACACACGGCGTCTCCCATCGTGAGCAGGCCTGCGGGGAACGATTCGAGGCGCTCAAAATGGCGCCGTGAGCTGGCCGGGAGGCGGAAGCGAACGATGTCGGCCGTCGGCCGCGCGTCCTTCACGGCATCATAGATCGTCGAGGTGCGAAGGCTCTTCACGAAATCGAGGAAGCCTGCCCTGTCGCCCGGAGGTGCATCGCCGTGGTTGCCGCCGACCGAGAGAATCCATTGCTGCTTCTCGATCGGGAAAATCAATCCGCCCCGACTGGTCGTGGGTGCACTGGGAAGAACCATAACCCCTGCCCATGACGCCTCCCGGTCTTGCGGCCGCTCGACGATGATCGTCGAATAGGCTTGATCTATACCGATGTCGGTCTCTTCAGGTTTTTCGAGGCCCAGCCGATCCAGGAGCTCGAGGGTCAGTTTGCCCCGCCCGGTAGCTTCCACCACGAAATCGGCCTCGATTGTTTCGGCTCCGCCGTCCTCCCTGTCGCAACGAACCGCGTCCACGCGCAACGTGTCCGCAGACGCAACGATCTCCGTGGCGCGACAACGCGTCAGGATTTCGATGTTCGGTTGCTCCTGAACGCGACGTCTGGTGACGGCCTCGAGCAACGCACGAGACATGAAGAACGTGTCGAAGCCGAGATCCCTGCTTGGGAAAGGATCAAAGCCCGGACGTTCCTGCCGGATGCCCTGACCGGCTCGCAACCGCACCGCGCCCGCGCTCTCGAGATCATGCTCGAAATCGGGAAACAGCGATTGCAGCGCCTGCATCCCACCTGCGAGGAGAGCGTGCGCGTGCGGGGCCTGAGGCGTCCCGCTGCGGGGTGCGGGCTCTCCAGGAAGAACATCGCGTTCCAGTATCGTGACCTTGCTGAAGTGGAGCGAGAGAACCCGGGCTGCGGCAAGACCGGCCATTCCGGCCCCGAGCACAACGGCATGATTTCCCAATGATTTTGGCACGCGCGCCTCCAAAAAAATGTCGAAATAGACAATCTGAATTGATTAAGCCCCCGGGGTCCTGATGGCCAGCGGCGGTTTCACCCAGCGATCTTATGTCTCAGCCAACAGCGGCCACCTCATGGCAGCGCTCTGCCGGCGGCGGATCAGCCGCCGGCAGGATCGCAAATCATTCACGCACCGTTGGTCCGGCGCGCGGCCTTCGGCGCCTCGTCCTTCAGCTTCTCCAGTGCGGCGGGCATCATCTGCCCGAACATGGAGCTCAACATCGCGGTCGGGATCAGCCCCGCGTTACCCGTTTCCTGTCCCTGTCCTCCCGACATCAGGAATTGCGGCACCAGCGGCTGATTGATCTTGGTCAGAGCTTCGGCGAACTTCGCAAAATTCTGCTCCGCCAGGCGGAATTCCGGACCGCCATAGGCGTCGACCGAGAGCTTGGTCGCCTGCGCGTTGGCGGCACCGACCGCCAGCACGCGATCGGCCTCGCCCTGTCCTTCGAGCCGCGACTGCTCGCCGACGGCCGCCGCCGTCACCTTGCGCGTCTCGGCATCCTTTTGCGCGCGCGCCAACGCCGCGGCGCCCTCGTTCTCGTTGACCTTGACCTGGATCAGCGACTGCGTCAGCGCCGACTGGGCTGCCGCCGTCGCCTTGGCTTCGTTGAGCGCGCGTTCCTGGACCGCGGCCTTTTCCTGCTCCTGGTAGGTCTCGATCTGCTCGCGCGCGATCTGGCGCGAACGGAGCTGGATCAGGATGTTCTCGATCGTATGGTCGCCTGCTGCCGCCCGCGGCGTGCCGATCAACACTTCCTGGAGATCGAGCGAATAGCTCGTGAACTTCGCCTTCATCTCGGCCGCCGATTCCTCCTGGATCGCGGCGCGGTTCTGCAGCAATTCGATCAGCGTCATCTTTTGCGCGATGTTCTTGAAGAAGGCGCTGACCATCGGGTCGAGCGTCTGCTCGACGAGTTTCTTTACGTCGCCGAAGCGCTGAATGATCATCGGCGCCTTCTTGTAGTCGATATGCATCACCACCGAGAGCGGCAGCGTCGGCTCGAACGCGTCCTTGGTGATCAGCGAAATCTCCGACAGGTTCTCGTCGAGCTTCATCGCGCCCACTTCGCCGCGCACCCATTTCAGGATGAAATTGACCGTCGGGATGATCTCGATCTTGCCGGCATAGGTGTTGAACGCGTACTTGCCGGGCAGCAGCGGGTCTTTCCAGACACCGCGGCTGCCATTGAGCACGAGCTCGCCGTGACGATACTGCTCGCCCGACACGTCGTCGGTCCTCGGTCCGGTGTAGAAGATGACGACACCGACATTGCCGACCGGGATCACCGTTTTCGGCACGGCTTCCACCGTCGCGAACAGCCGGTTGATGTACCAGGTGCCCTCGACGATGACCTGCAGCTGCCGGCCGCGATAGCCGCCCGCTTTCAAGAATTTCTCAGGTTCCTGGAAATTGTTGTGAAAGGTCTCTTCATCGCGCAATTCCGTGCCGACCTCGGACGCGATGATCTCGCCAGGAGGCAGCGACGGCCCGTCATGCACGGTGACGATGCCGACCAGGTCCTGGTCGGTCGCGAGCACAAAGGGCGAGAAGCCCCATCGTTCGGAGATTGTCAGCTGCATGCCCTCGAGGACGTCACGCTCCCGGTCACTGAGGGCGTGGCCGTACACGCGTTCGTCGGTGATGATGGCGAACTGAGTGGTGTTGATCGCATAGGTGCCCTCGCGCAGGATTTTCCGCTGCGGACCCTTCTGTCCGCCGCCAAGGAGAAACCGTCGCGCATGCTGGAAGTCCGACTTGTCGTCGGTGTCGTTGGCGCCAAGCACCTGCGAGGCGCCAAGCGGGGCGCCGTCGCGCGCGAACACGTAGGCGATCTTGCCCTGTCCGACCGTGACCAGATCCGATTTATGGATCCGGTACATGAACGGAAAGAACAGATGCAGGCCGCCGCGCAGCACTTCCGGCTCGTAGCCGGCTTCACCGTTGAGCGCGATGAAGCCGCCTGCGATCGAGCCTTTGGTCGTCCATAGCTTTTCGACGATGCCGACCTGGTTGTTCGGGATGTAGCGAAAGATATTGGAAGCGCGCAGCAGCGCGATTATGACAGCAACTGCCGCGGCCCAAAGGGCCGGCTGGATCCAGCCAGAACCATTAAGAAAGCCGGTGAAGTCCATATTCCATCTCCACAATTCGCAACTGGGCGGTTCGGTAGTCCGAACCTGCACCCCAGAATTGCGGAGCGGGGATGTGAGCGGTCGCCCCCGTTTGCACAAGCCGGCGAGGATGAACGTCGTGCCAACCTTTTTTGGAGAGCTGGGTTAGCAGCGGACTTGTTTGCGTTGTGACGATACCTAAGCTCGCCACTGTTATATTGTAGCAAACTGTCCGGCGACGAGCTGATCGCCGACCACTACGCGTGCCTCTCTCTGCGCCTCCGGCGCCACTGCCTGGCGCGATCGAGATAGAGATAGACGACGGGGGTCGTATAGAGAGTCAGGATCTGGCTCACGATCAGTCCGCCGAAGATCGCAATGCCAAGCGGCTGGCGGAACTCGCTGCCCTCACCCAGGCCGACCATCAACGGCACCGCACCGAACAGGGCGGCCATGGTGGTCATCATGATCGGCCGGAAGCGCATGATGCAGGCCTCAAAGATGGCATCACGCGACGACAGGGCGCGCTGACGCTCGGCGTCAACCGCGAAGTCGATCATCATGATGGCGTTTTTCTTCACGATGCCGATCAAGAGGATCACCCCGATCATCGCGATGATGTCGAATTGCGTGCCAGACAGCATCAGCGCCAGCACCGCGCCGACGCCGGCCGAAGGCAGCGTGGACAGGATCGTGAGCGGGTGAACGTAGCTCTCGTAGAGCATGCCGAGCGAGATGTAGATGGTCGCGAACGCAGCGACGATGAGATACGGCTCGCTCGCCAGCGATTGCCGGAAGATCTTGGCGGCTCCCGCGAAATCGCCGTGGATATCTGCCGGCATGCCGATCCGGCTCATGGTCGCCTCGATTTCCGTGACTGCCGTGCTCAATGAGACGCCCGGTGGGAGATTGAAGGAGACGGTGCTGGCGACCAGAAGATCCTGGTGATTGACGACCAGCGGCGTCTCGCCCTCGGCGTACCGGGCAACGCTGGACAGCGGGATCATCGTCTCCGGGATGGTGCTGACGGCCGTCCCGGTCGACGAGCCCACCTTGCCGGTGGCGCCGATCGAGTTGGTCGCGAGATTTCGTACCGCATTTGCCGCAACCGAGCCGATCGAGGTTTTTTGCGCGGATGAAACGACGGTGCCGGCCACCGCGTTGGTCGTTTGAGTACCGCTCGCGGGTCCCCCCGAGGTGCTGACATACACCTCTTTCAATGTCTGCGGATTCTGCGAGTACGGCGGCGCGACCTCCATGATCACGTGATACTGATTGCGCGCGACATAGATTGTCGAGACCTGCCGCTGCCCGAAGGCGTCATACAGCGTGTTGTCGATCTGACTGAGCGTAATCCCGAGGCGGGAGGCGGCATCGCGATCGATGACCAGATTGGATTGCAGGGCCTTGTTCTGCTGATCGCTGCTGACGTCGGCAAAAGCCGGATTGGCTTGAAGTGCGGCGACGAGCTTTGGTGTCCATTCGTTCAGCTGTTCGAACGTCGAGCCCTGCAGCGTGTATTGATACGCCGCATTGCCCGACCGCCCTCCGGCGCCGAGATCTCCGACCGACTGCAGGAACAAGGTGGCGCCGGCTACGGCCGCCAGTTGACCGCGCAGCCGCTCGATCACCTGTTCGGCCGGCATTTTGCGTTCGCCAATCGGCTTCAGCGATGCGAACACCGTGCCGGTGTTGGTCGCGCCGCCCGGGCCCGGGCCGCTGCCGCCGGTGAAACCGACGACAGTGGCGACCGCCGGATCGCTTTTAACGATATCGATGAACTGCGTGAGCTTCTGCCGCATCAGCTGAAACGAGGTATGCTGATCGGCCTGGATCGACCCGATCAACAATCCCGTATCCTGCTGCGGGACGAAGCCCTTTGGAACGACGCGGTAGAGATGGAAATTCAGGCCAAGCGTGGCGACCAGGATCAGCATCACCAGGCGCGGGTGGCGCAGCGCGATGGCGAGCGTCCATCGATAGCCGTTCAACAGGGCCTCAAAGACACGCTCGCTGATCCGATAGATCCGCCCGTGCGGCTCGCCGCGATCTCCGCGCAGCAAGACGGCGCACATCATCGGCGTCGTCGTCAGCGAGACCACGAGCGAGATCACGATGGCAATCGTGATCGTCATGGCGAATTCGCGGAACAGGCGACCGACCAGGCCGCCCATCAGCAGGATCGGAACAAAGACCGCGATCAATGACACGCTCATCGACAAAACGGTAAAGCCGACCTCGCGGGCGCCAAGCAGCGTGGCATTCAGCCGCGACATGCCCGCATCCATGTGGCGCGTGATGTTTTCCAAGACGACGATGGCGTCGTCCACCACGAAACCGGTTGCGACCGTCAGCGCCATCAGGGAGAAGATGTCGAGGCTGTATCCGAGCAGGTACATGACGGCAAACGTCGCAACCAGCGACACGGAGACCGCCGCCACCGGCACCAGCGTCGCACGCGCGTTGCGCAGGAACGCAAACACCACGAGAATCACCAGTGCGACCGCAATCAGAAGCGTGATTTCGACGTCCTGCAGCGACGCCCGGATCGTCTTCGAGCGGTCAACCGCCAGATCGATATCGATGGCGGGCGAAACCGAGGCGCGCAGCTGCGGCATCAGCGACTTCACGCGGTCGACCATCTGGATGATGTTGGCGCCCGGTTGCCGGTACACGATCATCATGACCGCGGGCTTGCCGTTGGAGAGGCCCAGCGTACGCACGTTTTCCACGGAATCGATGACGTCACCGACGTCCGTGAGACGCACCGCGGCGCCGTTGCGGTAGGCGACGATCAACGACTTGTAGTCTTCCGCTTTCCTGGCCTGATCGTTCGAATAGATCTGGTAGCGCTGGTTCCGGACGTCGATGCCCCCTTTCGGGCTGTGTGCATTGGCGCTGCCGAGCGCGGCGCGAACGTCCTCCAGGCCGATGCCGTATTTATAGAGCGCCGAAGGGATCAGCTCGACGCGCACGGCGGGCAGCGATCCGCCGCTGATGGCAACTTCGCCGACCCCTTCGACCTGCGACAGTTTTTGGGAGAGCACGGTCGAGGCGGCGTCGTAAAGCTCGGCGGGCATCAGCGTGTCCGACGTCAACGTGTAGATCAGGATCGGGGCCGAAGCGGGATTGAACTTGCGGTAAGTGGGATTGCTCCGCAGACTGGTCGGCAGGTCGGCGCGCGCGGCATTGATGGCCGACTGCACGTCGCGCGCGGCGCCGTTGATGTCGCGACCGATGCCAAACTGCAGCGTGATGCGAGCGGAACCCAGCGAGCTCGCCGACGTCATCTCGGTAACGTCGGCGATCTGGCCAAGGTGACGCTCGAGCGGGCTTGCAACGGTGGCGGCCACATCCGCGGGACTGGCGCCGGGCAAGGTCGCCTGCACCGCGATGGTCGGAATGTCGACGTCGGGCAGCGGCGAGACCGGCAGCTTGAAGAAGGCAATGGCCCCTGCCACCACAAGCCCCAGCGACAGCAGCGTGGTCGCGACCGGTCGGCGGACAAAAGGAGCAGAAAGATTCATAAACTTGCGCAATCGAGGCTGTTACGGATCAGCTTCTAGCCGTCAGCGCCCCGATGCAAAAGCCCCACAATGTCACATAGCGTCGCCACACCGCTGCCGCGTTTTACTGGATTGCGAACAGCGGCGCCGAGGCATAGCGGGCATAAGCGCGCCTTGATCTGCGGCCGCTGATTGATACGTGCCTGCCTCAACTAACCAGATCCGGCCAGGGCACGATCGTCGACTTCACCGTCTTCATCGCCATCGCGTCCGCGACCGCGCGGCCGACGCCCTCCTCCGTGAAGGGATAGATGGTTTGCATGTCCAACCATGGATATTTGTCGCGCGTGCGGTAGAGCATGTCGACGCCGAGCGGCAGGTCATTGGCGGTAAAACCCCAGGAGCCGAGCACGTTGAGGTCCTTGGTGCAGATGCGATGCCAGGAGGTGTCGATCGAGCCGGCGTCGGTGAACTGGCCCATCTCGACATAGGTGCCGCCGTCACGCAGCATCTCGATGCCTTCGGGGCCGGCGGTCGGATGGCCGGAGCAATCCATCACGAGATCGGCGCCAAAACCACCGACGATGTCGCGCACGCGCGCGATGCGCTCGGCCGGCGTCTTGAGCTCAGTGATATCGACCGTCGCCTCCGCGCCGAATTTTCGCGCGAGTTTTAATCGCGGCTGTTCCGGCGCGCCGACGCAGATCACCCGGCCCGCGCCCATCTCCTGCGCCGCCGCGACCGCCAGGTTTCCGATCGGACCGGAGCCCTGGATCACCACGGTATCGCTCCAGGTGAACCCGCCGGCGCGTGTCGCGCGATTGAAGGCTCGGATGCAGGAGGTCAAAGGCTCCGAGAGCGCGCCGAGCCGCAGCGACATGTCGTCGGGCAGCTTGTAGATTTTCGTGCCCGGCAGCATGTCGAGATCGACATAGACATATTCGGCCCAGCCGCCCCACAGATGCGGAGCCTTGTCGAAGCCGAGATAGCGGCCGTAATAAACCGGCGTCAGGCACTTGTTGGCGCTCTGCGGATAATGGATGCAATAGTAGCAGCTGCCGCAGGGCATCAGCGGCGGGATCATCACCTTGGAGCCGACTTTCAGCGGCTTGCTCATGAAGTCCTGGTCGAACTCGCTGCCGCATTCGACAATGACGCCGCCGAGCTCATGGCCGAGGGTAAACGGCCAAGGCAAAGGCTTCGGCCAATGGCCTTTCAGGATGTGAAGATCGGTGCCGCAGACGCCGCAGGCGCCAATCTGGATCAGCGCGGCCTTCTTGCCGACCTTCGGCCACGGCACGGTGCGGATCACCGGCTGCGCGCCCGGGCCGTCATAGGTGCAGACGCGGATTTGTTGCATGCGTTTCTCCCGGGCGATCGGTTCTTGTTGGCTTAGGGCGCGCGGGGAAGTTATGGGATCGGGCCGGTCCTGCCAAGCCGTGCCATCCGACGGCCGTTGACAGGTTTTCGCGCGCGCCTCACAACGAATGCGGGCGCGAATCAACGGTGCTGCTGTACTGCGGCTCGGCGCGCTGAACCGTTTGTAAACCTGTAGGCGTAATTGTGAACCAACACGCGGGCCTGCCTGAGGGTTTTCAAATGGGAATCACGTTTCAGACGCCTGAAGTCCGCCCCGATGTGGTTCTGATGGAACCACCGGTGCTGCAACCGCAGGGTCCGCTGGACGACGTATTTTGTGGCGCGTCACCCAGCGAGAAAGCCTTCTGCGGCGAAGCGGGCTTGCTCAAAGGGCCCTCCTTCACCGCCGATGAACTGCTGAAAATCCGCGAGCTCCTCAAGGGGCATCTCATCAAGACCGCGCATGGTTTGTCGCCGCGAGCGGCAGAAGCGATCGCGGGCGTTGAGCTCGACGACTATCACCTGATTTCTGGCGAGATCGATCACGCAAAACTTCTTTCCAAGAAGGGCCGTATCCTACCGAAAGCGATCGTCGATGCGATCAAGGCGATGTCGTTCTTCGACTATCTGAGAAAGACGATGGGGCCGTTCTATTTGTCGGATGAAGAAGGTGTCGGCCACGAGCAGATCAGCTTTCGCATGGTCCGCCCCAACCGCCGCGAGGACGTGGGCTCCCTGCATCGGGATGCCTGGTTCTGGGACCATTACGGCTTTCACCGGCCGGAGGGGATTGCGCGAGGCAAGGTCTGGGTCGCGGTGTGCGGCGAGCCCGGCCTTGCCGGCCTGCTGCTGGCGCCGGGGTCGCAGAAGATGCCCGCGCCGTACCATACGGAGACGGCGAACGGAAAGCTCGCCTTCGTGCCCGAGTTCGACGTCGATGCAATCGGCTTGCAGCGCTACTGCGGCGGGCTCGGCGAGCCCATCCTGTTCAATTACAACACGCTGCATGTCGGTTCGCTCAATCGGGCAGAGCAATGCCGGGTGAGTTTTGAACTCACGATCATGTTCAAGGCTTCCTCTTGAGCGATGCGGGGCTGATCTAATGGCGGTGTGCGGCGCTTGTCGGAGCGCACTCTTCGGTCGGTTCTTCCGCGCGCAGGAGGCGTCCGTCACGGGACTGTATTTCGACCAGCCCACGCCGACCGAGCCCGCAACCATCGAGCTCGAATACTGCAAAAGCTGCGGCTTGATTCGTCAGGTGCCGGATCGGATGATCCGCCTCAACTATGAGCGCATCGTCCGCGGGACCGCGCAGCAACTGCCGCCCTATGCGACCGACATCCTCTCAAGCCTCACGCGTTTCGCTGTAAAGAGCGATGACCTCGTTCTCGAGGTCGGCGCGAACGACGGGACCTTCCTGAAGGAGCTTCGCGCCCAGGGCTATCGCAACCTCCTGGGCGTCGAGCCCTCGAAACAACTCGCCGATATCGCGAGAAAAGCCGGCTTCGAGATCTCTGACGCCTGTTTCGACCAGAAGCTCGCCGCGGAAATTCGTAGCCAGCGCGGCGGCGCACGCGTGGTGATATGCCGCCATACCCTCGAACACGTGCCCGACATTGTCGAGTTCACCAAAGGCATCGCCGCGGTGCTCTTGGCGGATGGAGTGGCCGTGATCGAAGTGCCCGATGCGGATTGGCTCGTTACCAATCTCTTCGCGCATGAGATCTGGGACGAGCACATCTCCTATTTCCGGCCGCGTTCGCTCGCCGCGCTGCTGGGCAGCTGCGGTCTCCAACCTGTCCGACTGGAGCGGATGCGGCTGCGCGATACGCGCAATCTCGCGTGCTGGTCGGTCCCGGCGTCGGCAAACGCGACCGCGCCCTGCTCAACCGAAGATGAGGCCGGCTTCGAAGCCGTGGAGCAATTCGGGGCACGCTGGGATGCTTTCGCAGAGCGGCTGAGATCCATCGTGCTGGCGAGCCCCCAACCCGTCATCGCCATCGGCGCGGCGCACCCTCAGCTCAATTTCCTGAATTTTGCCGGACTTGGCGCAGCGGTGGATACGCTTGTCGACGATGACGAAGCCAAGGCGGGCCGCTTTGCTCCGCTCGCAAAAGCGGTGCCGATCCGCTCGACCGCCGAAATCCTCGCGACGGTGCGCGAGGGAACGCTGCTGCGCACGGGTTTTCCCTATCCTGCCTGGGAAGAGCGGATCGAAAACGCGCTCGGCGTCCATAACGTCCGCTCCATCAAGCCATACGATATCCTTTCATTGCAGCCGTAGCCTTGCCGCCGTTGACAGCGTTGCGCGTACGCCTCACCTTGGCGCGCAACATCCGGGGAACGAAACGTTGCGCAATCGCTGGGGCATGCTTGCGATGCTGTTCATGGTGCGCCTCACCATGGCGTTCCAGTTCCAGAGCGTCGCCGCGCTCGCGCCGCTGCTCAAGACGCAATTCGGCGTGGGGCTTGCCGAAATCGGTTTCCTGATCGGACTCTATTTCACGCCGGGCATCGCGCTGGCGCTGCCGGGCGGCGCGATCGGCAAATGGTTCGGCGACAAGCCCACCACGCTCGCAGCGCTTGCGATGATGCTGCTCGGCAGCGTGGCGATGGCGCTTGGCGAGAGCTGGAGCTGGCAGGTCGCAGGCCGGCTGGTCGCAGGCGCCGGCGGCGTGCTGCTCAGCGTCCAGCTCACCAAGATGGTCACCGACTGGTTTGCCGGGAAGGAGATCGCGACCGCGATGGCGATCTTTGTCAACTCCTGGCCCGCCGGCGTCGCGCTGTCGCTGCTGGCGCTGCCTTCGATCGGTACGGCGTATGGCGTCAATGCGGCCTATCTCTCGGTTGCCGCGCTGATAGCACTCGGCATCGTGCTGACCTTTACCTACCAGGTGCCGCCGAACGAGACGGCGGCTGCGACCTCGTCTGCGCGGCTCGACGTCAAGACGCTGATGGCGGTGACGGTTGCGGGCCTGATCTGGGGCCTGTTCAATGTCGGCTTTGCCGTGATCTTCTCGTTCGGGCCGACCCTGCTGGTCGAGCGCGGCTGGACCGTTGCGGCCGCGGGTTCGGTGATCAGCATCGTGTTGTGGGTCGCCGTGATCGGGGTGCCGCTCGGCGGGCTTGTCGCCGACCGGCTGAAACGGCCGCAGAGCGTGCTGGTCCTTGCCAGCATCGTGTTCGCGGCCCTGATGCTGTGCTTCGCGCATACCGGCGCTGTCATCGCCACCGTGATCGCGCTCGGCCTCGTCAGCGGCCAGCCCGCGGGCCCCATGATGAGCCTGCCCGCGCGCGTGCTGCAGCCAGCGACACGCGCGGTCGGCATGGGCGTGTTCTACACGTTCTTTTACGCCACCATGATGCTGGGCCCGATCGTCGGCGGCGTCGCGGCGAAATGGACCGGAAGTGCGGCGGCGGCGTTCGATTTCGGCGCACTGGTGATCGTGGCCTGCCCGCTGCTGCTGGTGGTGTTCAACGCCATTGCGGCGACGCGGGCCTGAACAGATTTTCGAACAGCCGGCACAAAGCTGTTGTAGGATCAGCTTCGATCGCCCTTTGGTTGTTAATCCCGTTTGATGATTTGGCTCGGAAAAAATATGGAGAAGCGCGATGGCCGGTGATCCCAAGGCTTCAGACTTCTACCCCGCGGACAATCCGGCCGCGATCGCCCACATCAACCTGATCGAGGGCATCATCAACCGCCTCGCGAACAATAGTGCTTCCTGCAAGACCTGGTGCCTGACGCTGGTCTCGGCGCTGCTCAGCTTCGCTGGAAGCGCGCATAATGCCGCCGTGATGATGGTCGCGTTGATCCCGATCGTAGTGCTTGGATTCCTCGATGCCAGGTACCTGGCGCAGGAGAAAGGCTATCGTGGCCTCTACACGGAGATCGTTGGTAAGCTGCGCGACGGTTCCTACAAGCTGGCCTCCGATGCTTTCAAGGCCGAGGCACCGACTGCGAAGTTCTCTTGTGCCTTGCGGTCGTGGTCGATCTGGCCGATGTATCTTGGCCTCCTCGCCCTTTATGCCGCCTGCATGGTCGCCTGGTATTTTGGGCTGCTGGTCTGGCCGAAATGACGCTGCAGCGCGACCCGCGCGGCGTCCACGCGCCTCCCAACCGCCGCTAACCCCCCGTTAACCCTGCTGGACGTAGGGTTTTGCGACGCCGTATGGGCGGCCGTCTGGTGGCTAGATGAGCTTCGCGCATAAAAAATCTATACTTCCGGCCGCCGAAGAGCGCCGGCGCTTCCAGCGCGTCAAGGTGCACCTGCTCGGCCGCTACATGCTGCCCGACCGGCGCGAGTTTCCCTGCCAGATCATCAATATGTCCCCCGGCGGGCTGGCGCTGCTCGCGCCCGGCATCGGCAATGTCGGCGACCGCGTGATCGCCTATCTCGACCATATCGGCCGCGTCGAAGGCAAGATCACCCGCATCATCGACAACGGCTTTGCCATGACCATCGGCGCCACCGCGCGCAAGCGCGACAAGCTCGCCGCCCAGCTCACCTGGCTCGCCAACCGCGACATCCTCAATCTGCCGGAAGACCGCCGCCACGACCGCATCATCCCGCGCAACCCGATCGCGATGCTGACGCTCGAGGACGGCACCAAGATGACCTGCCGCATCATCGACATGTCGCTCTCGGGTGCCGCGATCGCGGCCGAGCACCGGCCGCCGCTGAAATCGCTGGTGATGCTCGGCGCCGTGCAGTCGCGCGTGGTGCGCAACCTCGAAGAAGGCTTTGCCATCGAGTTCATCCATGAGCAGAACGCCGACTCGCTCGAGGAGGCCGTCACCGCAAGGTAGACGGCTCTGCCACCTTACTCTCCCTTGCTCGCCGGCTTCGACAGATAATCCATCGACTGCGCCTCGCTCTTCAACGGCGTGACCTTGTCCGGATCGATCCGCACCATCAGGTAGTCGATGTGGTCGTCGATTTTCGTGAACCAGTGCCCGGTGCCGGCCGGGATCACCACGACATCGCCGGCCTTGATCTCATAGGCGATGCCGCCCTGGATGTCCGAGCCGTTGTTGCCGGGACCGTTGAACTCCCGCACCGTGCGCATGGTCGCAGGCCGCCGCTGCCGGTTGAGGATGTCGGGGCCGAGCACCAGCGTCGCCGCGCCCGAGATCACATGATAGACCTCGCTGATCTGGTCGTGCTCGGCGACCGAATCCGGTGCGGGTTTCTCCAGCTTGCCGCGGTGAACCATGCCGATGCCGATATGGGACTTGCCGATGTCGATGTCGCGGACCTGCTGGTCGAGCAGCTTTTCGGCGAGCGCCTTCCTGGCGTAGCTCTCCAGCTCGGTTAACGGAATGTAAGTGCCTGGGCACATCGCGCAGGTCGGCTGCGGGTCGGTCGGATTGATCTTGACCTGGCTTTGCCCCTTGCCCGGCGCGAGCATCAAGCCAAGCGCGGCGGCAACGCCGAAAACCAACAATCTCATGCGGTCCTCCCGGTTTTTTCTTTATCGATGCATGGACCGCGCACGCTGCCAAGCCTCGCTGTTGCAAGGGCGCCTCGCGAAAAGCGTTAACGCGCGGTAAACGCCAGAACCGTTCGCTTCAGGTCCATTGCGGCGCACAAGGCCCGTCTTCGCCCTCAAGACGCCGGCCCCGGCGCGACAGCGGCTCCCAAAAATCGGTTAATGCCGCGGGCGGTTTCGGCCGCAAACCGCGGATCCGCACGGCGAAAGTTCTTAATCGATAAAGTTTGAATCAATTGCAGTAATTTCAAATTTTAGTCGAATACTATTCAAGTATAAATCGATCTGTCGACAGCTTTTACTTGTATTCGCTTCAAATCTACTTGGCGCGCTTAGCGGCGGCGCAAAAGCTTTGTGCGAAACGTGGTCCCAACAAGAAAAACGGGGGCCACGATGTTCAAGCTCAAGGGACGGGAGTTGGCGGTTGTCGCCATCTTGCTGGGGATGCATGCGCCGGCGCAGGCCGGCGACGATCGAATGCTTTTTGCGAGCCTTGGAGAAACCACGCGTGCGCCGATCGGCTGGGTCGAATTCTGCGCCGACCATCCGGAGGAGTGCCGGGGCGGTGCGACGCAGCCGCGCGACATCGTGATGTCGCAGACGGCGTGGCGCGATCTCAACAAGGTCAATCGCTGGGTCAACGAGACCGTCAAGCCGATGACCGACATGGATCATTGGGGCGTGATCGAGAAATGGTCGCTGCCGACCGACGGCTACGGCGATTGCGAGGATTACGTGCTGATGAAGCGAAAGATGCTGACCGATGCCGGCTGGCCGCGCGAGGCGCTCCTGATCACGGTCGTGCGCGACAAGAAGGGCGAAGGCCACGCGGTGCTGACGGTGAAGTCCGACAAGGGCGAGTTCGTGCTCGACAACCAGAACGAAAGCATCCTGGCCTGGACCGACACCGGCTACCGCTTCGTCAAGCGCCAATCGCAGAGCGATCCCAATGTCTGGGTCTCGCTTGGCGACAATCGCCCGGCGGTCGCAACCGCCAGCTCACGCCAATAACAGGACTTATCGAACCCGCGACCCGGTCACATCCCCACCCCTCCCCGTCCCAGACCGGTTCGCGCGCGGCCAGCTCTCCCCCAAGAGCTGGCCGCACCTTTTTGGCCGCCCCGGAAAGAGGCTAAATACCACCGCTTCCCGCTTAGGTTTGGATATACACTGCGTGGTTGCGTAGGTTGCTGTCAAAGAGCCGCCAAGCAGTAATGTAGGGCGACCCTACTGCCGAGATAGATCGCGCATTTCCTTCATAAGACGCTCCCATTCTTGCTCGGGACTCTTCCGGTCCATTGCTTCCGGGAGCGGTTCGGCGAGTGCTTCCGGGAGTGGTTGGGCGAATGCTTCCGGGGGTGGTTCAGGAAGGGACACAGGCTCAAGCAGACGAGGGGCTGCGCCTTTACCCTTAAGCGCCGCCAGAAAACAGGCCAAGCCGATCCCCATCAGTTTCCACCGCGAAACGGGTATGGCGATCTTTGCCCCTCGTTCGCGATCCACGGCGCAAACGGCACCATTGATATACGCAATGATCTTATCGGGGCCGCCACGCATTTCTCGCGTGAACGCATCGTAGTACCGGACATCCCGCCCGTTCTGATAGATAATTGCAGCATCCATGACTAATCTCCGTGCAGCACTTCGGAGGATGGGAAAGGTCAAAAAAGACGGCGTTTGGCTTGGCCTGCCTCTCCCGACTTTGATTTTACTACCCTCCGCTGCCGGCAGATGTGGCTTGCGTGCCACGGATCCCTGAATTTTCGATCAGAGTATGAGCTGGCAGCCTGTGGCCTGCCCCTGCCCTGTGCGCCGTCCAACGGGCTGCAAGCCCCCAGAGCACCGCCTTTTTGGGGGGATGTCGATCTGATTTTACTGCGCCTTAACCACGCGCGGTACATTATCAGCTCATGAAGACTCGCGACGATATGAGCGCGGTGATCGAGGCCCTGCACAAGGACCACCGCCTTCTGGCAGCCTTTTTGGAAGCGACCGACAAAATCGATTGGCGGCCTCTCCACAGGCGGGTGACGATCGGCGAGACGCCCGAGCCCATCAATTTGGAAACGCCCGAGGCATCAATAGCACCAGTATTGCCTCAACCTGGGCCACCAAAATCGCTGGTTTCGCGCTTTTCCTTCAAGCGTGCGAACCTGGTGCGAGCTTCTGAATAGCTCCACGACGTCACGCACTCGCCAGGATCACTTCAGCACGCCGGTCAGCAGGGTCACCACCGAAGCGTTGCCCCCGAACAAATGGTGCGATGCAACAAATATGGGCCCGAACGCGAATAGCTCTGGAAGAGCCCACCTTTTCGGGCTTGCCAGCCTCGTTTTTGTCGGATTCATTGCCCGATACTTAAGGCCCTGCGTCGGCAGCAAGCCGCGCTTTCGAAGGCCCGGCTTTTCCACGCGTCAGTTCAGTCCGCGTTTGCCTGAGACGACCCGCCGGAACAGGCGGCATTCGAAGCATCCATTTTGCGTTTGGACCTTGCACAGCTGATGATCCCGATCACCCGCGACGCCCGTCCCGCCATCGATCGCGCCACCGGCAGCCGCCCCCGCATCGGCGCCCAACCGATCGTGCTCACCGCGGCGGCCCTCTGTCTCGTCCTCGCCGGCATTGCCGCGATCGCGCTCTGGCGCGCCTATACCGGGATATCTCCCGAAAGCGATCGTGCGCTCGTCGCCCGCGCGCTGCAGGCACGCGCCGCGCAGGCTTCCGAACAGCTGGTCGAGAAGACCAAGGGGCTCGAGCAAATCCAGCAGGAATCGATCGACCAGCTGCAGGTGGTGCAGGATCAGCTCGCGACCGTCCGCCGTCTGCTCGCCGCGCAGCAGGCCGACAATAAGCGGCTGTCCGAGCAGGTCTCGGGCCTGACGGAAGCGGTCGACGGCTTGCGGCAATCCTTCGCCA
>Ga0210403_10001116_pt1 | contig 26083 bp, 16 predicted proteins | sample IncBWC19MmetaG_FD_150863 | JGI IMG/M metagenome (GOLD analysis project Ga0210403, IMG submission 150863) | Forest soil microbial communities from Barre Woods Harvard Forest LTER site, Petersham, Massachusetts, United States - Inc-BW-C-19-M | ecosystem: Environmental > Terrestrial > Soil >... | reverse complement strand
ACTCGCCGCTGGCCCGGGATGTCTGGTGCAGCGGTATGCGGATCACTTCGTATCCGGCGCGCACCGCCCGGTTCCATGAGCCGTGCTCGGATGCGAAAATATCTCCCTGATATTCGGCGGGGAATTGCGTGCCTTCGTAGAACGTCATCTCCAGTGAGGCGTTGTGAGGCTGCAACAACACGTCGGGTACAATGGCCTTATCTCTTAACTCTGGATGTTTACCTTCATGACGCGGATCCTGATGGCTGCCGATATACCACCACGGCCAGCCATAGAATCCGCCTGCTTCGACGTGAGTGATGTAGTCGGGCACAAGGTTGTCTCCCAGGCCGTCACGTTCGTTGACCGAGCACCACAGCTCACCCGTCTTTGGATTGATCGCGAGCCCGCCTCCCGCATTGCGGATCCCATACGCGTAGACCTGCATCCCTGAGCCGTCGGGATTGAACTCCAGGATGTCGGCACGATTCTTTTCAACCGGCGTGGTTTCGGGGTCGTCAACATTCGACCTTGAGCCGACAGCGACGAACATCTTCTTGCCGTCGGCCGTGAACCGCACGTCGCGAGTCCAGTGCCCGCCGCCACGAGGCAGGTCGACGATGTGCTGCGCCGGCTCGCTCGCTTTCAAGTCCCCATTTTGATAGGCAAACCGGACAACTGAGTCGCTGTTTCCCACGTACACCCATTCCGGTTCGTCTCCGGGGGGAAAGAAGGCGATGCCATAAGGCTGGTTGAGTCCGGCGGCGAAAGTGCCGGTCTGTTTGGGCTTACCATCGCTGGTGATTCCGCGGAAGACTTTGATTTGGCCGCTGCTGCTCTCTGCCAGGAAAAAATCGCCGTTGGGGGCAGTGCGGATCAATCTCGGATTATCGAGTCCGGTGGCATATTGCTGCACGGTGAATCCGGCCGGAGCTTTCGGCCATGCATCGCGCGGGCGGGCAACCAACTGAGGTCCTCGGTTCGCTGACCGGGTGGCGTACGGCGCCGGAAGATCTAGGGTTGTGATCTTGCGGATTGTTCCAGGTTGCTCGAAACGAAAATCAGTGTAGGGAGGTTGCGGCGCCGGGGCGTCGGTTTTAACGGGCTTTACGTTGGCAGGCATTGCCTCAGGAGACGCAGACGCGCTTTGCGCGCTCTGGGAATTCTTGAGCGACTTCAAATAAGTGACGATCTGCCATCGTTTCTGCTCCGGCAGGCTGGCCCAGGAGGGCATGCCGTTGTTGACGGATCCGGTTGTGACGAACCAGAAGACCTCTCCGTCTGGTACTGATTGCGTGGGCCCTTTGGATAGCGAGGGGATGTTTCCCGTTCCCCGTCCTCTGACGCCATGACAGGAGCCGCAGTTCATCGTATACAGTTTTGAGCCTGCTGCGACGGCTGCCGCTTGCCCGGCGAACGGGTTCTTGACCTGAGCGCTGGACGTTGGCGCGTTATGAAAATGCGCGTCCTGGGCTGCCAGCCTCGAAGACGGAAGGATCCATGGAACAGCGCATACAGCCGCGGTAAGAAAATACGAGCGGGCACCGATTCTCAAGACTTACCTCCAGCGATCGTTGCGGATTGCTTACAACACAGATGCAATACGGTTGTCGAAAGAAGCGCCGGTCCCTGGCACTTCATTTTTTGTTCGACCGCCTTAATCGATTGCGTCGATCTGAACAGGAGCAAGTTCCTTGCCATCCTGCGAGGATGTGTCTCTCGGACGGAATGCGGGTTTGTGTTGGACGGGAGTGTATTTGGGCCCGCAACCTGCTTCTCCCTTATTTTCTTGGCTACTCCATTCGGCGACCGTGTTCAATCCTTCGACGCGGGTGTCGAAATGCGGTCACCCGGGCAAAGAGATCGCGTCTTGCGGCTGATCCAAACTGAGAAGCGCCCTGGGTTTTGTTCCCCAATGACTTCCATGGAACGTGGCACAGAGAATGCTCGTCGGAATGAGGAAAGGGGACGCAGATGGTGAAGCTCAAAGCGGTGGATGCGGGGCTCGTCGTGAATCCGGAAGTGACGCGCGCGCAATTCGAAGGTGCCGTGGTCTTCGGTACGAGCATCGTGCGCAGCGGAGAGATCACCGCCAAGAACGGCGCAATCCAGCAATCTAATTTCAATGACTATCCCGTGGCCCGAATCCACGAAGTTCCGGTTCAAACCCATGTCTACCTTGTGGAGAGCACCTCGCCGCCCGCCGGTTGGGAGAGCCGGGAGTGCCGCCGTTTGTCGCCGCGTTGTGCAACGCGATTTTCGCCGCCACCGGCAAACGAGTCCGCGATTTGCCGCTCTCGAGCAATAGCATTTTTGGATAACATAGCGGGTGCGGTTCGATAGGAGGATCTTCCATGGCTCCCAACAATAGTGACTTGAATCAATCACGATCCCACCGTTCCGATCGGTCGCCATTCGAAGACACAATGCCCGCAAACCATGACCCCGCCGTGAGCCGAAGAGAGTTTCTTGGCATGACTGCCGCATCTGTCTTGATGGCTGGAAGCCTGGGCGGGGCCCGAAAGCCGGATCGTAAAAACGGAATGCCCTATCGAACGCTGGGCCGCACGGGTGAGAAGGTGTCCGTGATTGGGCTCGGCGGGTATCACCTGGGAAATCAGAGCGATCCCGAAGAGAGCATTCGCATTATTCGCACGGCAATCGATGAAGGAATCAATTTTCTCGATAACTGCTGGGACTACAACGGAGGAGAGAGCGAAATTCGAATGGGTAAAGCGCTGCGCGACGGTTATCGTCAGAAGGCGTTTTTGATGACGAAAATCGATGGCCGAAACAAAACTGCTGCAGCAACCCAACTCAATGAATCATTACGGCGGTTGCAGACGGATCGGATTGACTTGCTCCAGTTTCATGAAGTGATTCGCGATTCCGATCCGGACCGCATTTTTGCCGAAGGCGGAGGGATGGAGGCCGCCGTGGAAGCCCGAAAGGCGGGCAAGATTCGTTTTATCGGCTTCACCGGCCACAAGAGTCCAGACATTCATCGAAAGATGCTGGCTACCGCCTCAAAGCACGGCTTCACGTTCGATGCCGTCCAAATGCCGCTCAACGTAATGGACGCCCACTTCGACAGTTTTGAAAAGAAGGTCTTGCCGGTATTGAGCAAGGAGGGCATCGGAGTTCTCGGCATGAAACCGATGGGCGATAAGGTTATTCTCAGAAGCAAGACGGTTACAGCGGTCGAATGTCTGCAATACGCAATGAGTCTTCCCACCAGTGTCGTCATCACTGGCTGCGATTCGCTCCCAATTCTTCAGCAAGCACTTCGCGCCGCACGCAGTTTTCAGCCGATGGACGCTTCCCAAATTGCAGCTCTTCTGGCAAAAACGGCTAAGTCTGCGGAGGGTGGCCAGTTCGAGCTTTATAAAACCAGTCACCAGTTTGACGGCACCGTCGCCAACCCGCAGTGGCTTGGCTAGAAAGCGGACAATTCTTAGGGCTCATGCGGCCAACTCGGTCGACGCCGGGACCGGCGGCGCAAGACTGCATGCCGGAGCATGCAGTCTTGCGTTGGTTGCGTTGTGGACCAATTTCGTCAGTGGATGTTGAGAACCACCGGGATCGTCATCGACTTCGCGGGGTTCGCGTATTCGATGATGTTGATCTCTCCAACGTAAGTTCCCGCCGCCAGCGCGCCGGAATTGACGCTTACGGTTTCATTCGTAGGCGTGTAACAGCAAGCCGTGCCAGAAGGAGAAATGCTTAGCCAGTTGCCACCTTTGCCCGCGGCGGCGATGGGCGTGTAGCGGATGGCGGTGCTGGTGCTGGCGACGGATATCACCTGCGGCGCCGGATTCACTCCAACCGTGGTGCTGAAGGTGACGGTCGGGAGCGGAACGAAGACTGGATCGCCTACCGTGACGACCACGGGGATGGTCACGTTGCCAGTCGTCGCTTTCAGTACCTGCTGCCCGATGAACGTGCCCGCAAGCAGGCCCTTGCCAGGGAGCTTTGAGTTGACGACGGACACGGTGTAGGTTCCGGAGTTGGTGCCCTTGACTGGAACCAACGTGATCCACTTGCCGGGATCCGCGGTGGTGGCGGAAACAGTCCAGTTCAGAGTTCCCGCTCCACCGTTCCCGACAACAATGGTTTGCGATGGAGGGTTCGTACTGCTCGGCTTGAACGAGAAACTGGTCTGCCCGGGAAGGTTATCGAAGAACGCCTTGCTGGAGGCCACGACCGCCAGATTGACGGGCACGGTCATGGATCTGCCGGGGTTGGCGTACTCGAGGATGCTGATTTCACCGGTGTAGTATCCGACGGCAAGAGAACTGGCGTTGATGCTGACCCTGATGGGCAGGGAAGTGTAGCAGCAGGCGTTGCCAGAGGGAGAAATCGATAACCAGTTTCCGCCCTTGCCGGTCGTGGCACTCGCGCTGAAGCGGAACGTGGAGCTGTCGGCTGCCGGTATGGTCAGCACCTGGGGCAGCGGATTTGCTCCGCCGAACGGTATGACGAAGCTGATGGGATTCACTTCAGCAAACGCCGCCTTGCCCACCGTAACCGTCACCGGAACGGTCGCGATGCTTCCGGGCGCCTCAAGCAGCAGTTGACCGGTGAACGTGCCCGCGATGGCTCCTCCGTTCGGCAAATTGAGGACGTTGACCGAGACCGTGAGTGCTTTCGGAGGCGCTCCGTGGGCAACCGATCCAAGGAGAGGACTCACCGTTAACCAGGCACCGCCGTCGGCGGTGCTGCGAGCGACGGTAAATTTTAACGTGCCGGCACCTCCGTTCCCGACGAGCAGCGTCTGCGGAGTGGCCTTCTTGCCGGGCTGCACGGAGAAGCTCAGGCCGCCAGAGAGGCTGTCGAAAAATGCGGTCGAGGAGGCACCGATAGTCAAAGTTACCGGGATGATCATCGAGCGGCCGGGGTTGGCGTACTCGGTGAGGATGATTTCTCCAGTATAGGTTCCCGCCGCCAGCGTACTGGCGTTGACACTCGCCGTGAGCGCCAGAGGCGTGTAGCAGCAGGCATTGCCACTCGGAGAGACACTCAGCCATGCACCGCCCTTCGCGGTCACCGCACTCGCACTGAAGCGGAACGTCGATTCGTCGACCGCAGAGATGTTGAGCACCTGCGACAGAGGATTCGAGCCGCCGAACGGCATGGTGAAGCTGATGGGATTCATTTGCGTGAACGCAGCGGTACCCACGGTGACAGTGACGGGGATGGTGGTAGTGTCCCCCGCTGTCAGGAAAACCAGCTGACCGGTGAAAGTTCCGGCGACTAGTCCACCGTTCGGTAGATTTGCAGCCGTGACCGAGATGGTCGCGATCGACGGCGCGGTTCCGCTGGCGGGGGTTGCGGCCAGCCATGCGCCGCCATCGGCGGTGCTGGCGGTGGCGGTCCAGTTCAGTGTGCCGGTTCCGCCGTTGCCGATTTGAACGATCTGTGAGGTGGCGGTGCCACCCGTGTTGAAGGAGAAGCTCAATGCTCCGGGCAGGTTGTCAAAAAATGCGCCGCTGGCAACGATGGTGAGGTTCACGGGCACAACCATCGACCGTCCGGGGTTGGCATACTCGGTGAAAATAATCTCGGCGGTGTAGCTTCCCGCAGCAAGAGTACTTGCACTCACGCTGGCGGCAATGGCTAGCGGCGTATAGCAGCAAGCGTTGCCCGATGGAGAGATGGAGAGCCAACTGCCACCCTTGGCGGTAGCGACGGACGCACTAAATCGGAACGTCGAGTTATCGAGGGCGGCGACGTTGACGACTTGGGACAACGGATTCGCTCCGCCGAATGGCATGGTAAAGCTGAGCGGATTCAACTGCGTGAAGGGTGCCGCTCCCACGGTGACAGTCACTGGGATGGTGGTGGTGTCTCCGCTGGTTTGGAAGACGAGTTGGCCGATATATTCGCCGGCCACGGCTCCTCCACCGGGAAGCTGGCTGACCGTAATTGCTACCGAAACCGCGGAGGGCGCAGTTCCGCTTGCAGGAGTTGGAATGAGCCAATTGCCGCCATCGGCCGTGCTGGCAGCGAGAGTCCAGTTCAGCGTGCCCGAACCTCCATTACCGACTTGAATTGTTTGCGGCGTTGCGGTCGTGCCGTTCGTCTTGACGGAGAAGCTCAGCTGACCAGGAAGGTCGGCGAAAAACGACCCGGAAGAAACGACCGTCAGGGTGACCGGAACAACCATCGCCCGGCCAGGATTGGCATACTCGGTGATGATGATCTCTCCGGTGTAGGTTCCCGCTGCAATTGAACCTGGGATCACGCTGACGGTATTTGCCAGGGGCGTGTAGCAGCAGGCATTTCCGCTCGGAGATATCGATAGCCAACTGCCGCCTTTCGCCGTCGCTACGGACGCACTGTAGCGGACGGTGGCGCTGTCAGTCATGGCGAGGTTAAGGACCTCGGCCAGAGGATTGGCTCCCCCGAACGCCATGGTGAAGTTGAGCGGATTGATCTGTGTAAATACGGACGCGCCGACGGTGACCGCCACCGGAATGGTGACGCTGTCTCCTGACGTCTGGAATAGCAACTGGCCGACGAAGGTGCCAGCGGTTGCGCCTCCTCCGGGCAGGCCGGATTTCGTAACCAGGATGTTGATGGTTGATGGAGCAGCCCCGCTCGAAGCTGACCCGCTGAGCCAGCCTCCGCCATCCGCAGTGCTGGCGGCCAGGGTCCAGTTCAACGTGCCGGATCCCGCGTTTCGAATCTGAATCGACTGCGAGGTCGCGCTTCCGTTCGTTTTGAAGGAGAAGCTGAGCTTTCCCGGAAGATCGTCGAAGAACGTCGCGCCCGACGCCGCTACTGTCAGCGTTACCGGTATGGTCATGGTGATGCTGCCATTGAGATAGTTTGTAATTACGATCTGCCCCGTGTAAGAACCAGCTGCCAGATTGCCGGCGGTCACGATAGCCGAAACGGCGAGCGGCGTGTAGCAGCAGGCATTGCCCGAGGGAGAGACTGACAGCCAACTGCCCCCGCTGTTGGTCGACGCTGCTGTACTGAAGCGAACCGTCGATTGGTCGGTATAGGCAATCGTCAGAACCTGGGGCAGCGGTTCGGCCCCGGCGAAGGCTTTGGTGAAGGCGAGCGCGGGGACGGTTTGGAACGTCTGGGCGTGGAGCGGGCTCGGCAGGCTGACGATCAAGGCCAAAGCTACAAGAGCGAAAAGGACCTGCAATGGATTAGATTTCGAGACACGATTGCTCATTTGAATGCTCCATTTCATGCAGATTTGCGTTGCCGAGCGGCGCGAAGCGGAGCGATTCTTGCTTATCTCGCGGCTCCGCTCCTTCCCGTGCGCCGTTTGTACTCACTTCGCATTGCGCTAATTGGCGGGAAAAACCGTCATGTGACTTTTAAATCGCGAAAGAAAATGCGATCGGGATCGGACCATACGGCCGGGGATGGGGAAGAGGAGCGGCCAAGGGGGGTAGCGATAAGGGCGAAACCTAGCGGCTGGCGTTGGCGGGCTTTGCCGCGGCAGCGGCGAGCTCGGCCCGAAATCGTGCTGCCTGCTGCGGCTGGTTCAGAGCTTCATATTCGGCCGCGAGATCTTTTCGCGCGGCGTGAATGAAACTCGTCGACGGGCTGCTTTGCTTGATCAGGATTTCATAGCCGGCCAGGGTCTCGGGTTCTGCATCCTTATAACAATTGTCGTGGAGCAGAGCCCGTCCCAGCTTGATATGCGCGATGGCGAGGTTTACGTTGTCCGCCGGGAGCGTTTCTTTATAGCGGCGGATCACGTCGCGAAAAAGTTGCTCGGCGCGAGGGTAGTCCTTCTTGTCATAGGTGATGCCCGCCACGTTGGAGAGCGCGATCGCGACTAGATAGTGGTGGTCGCCATAAACGGTGCGATAGATGTCAGCTGCGCGCTGGAATCGCGCCTCCGCTTCATCCAGGTGGTCGCGCATCGAAGCCACGTTCCCCAGTTCGTTGAGAGTTTCAGCCACGGATGGGTGTGCTGGACCATAGACACGTTCCTGGATGGCAAGCGCCTGGTTCAGAGAAGAGACGGCCTCGTCATATTTATTCTCGTACGTGAGGGATTCGGCCAAGGCGGTCAAGCTGCCTGCCGTCTTGGGGTGGTTATTGCCGTAGTAGGACTGAGCGATGTCGAGCGCTTGCCGGTCCAGCCGTTCGGCTTCAGGGTAGTACCCCAGATCACGCTGCACCGCGGCAAGACTGCCAAGGTCGTCGGCGACTAGCGGGTGGCGTTCACCATAGATCTGGCGGTGCATCTCGAGGACGCGAGTGTACAAGGATTTGCAAATATCGTAATGACCGGCGCGGTAGTGCGCGTCCGCCAAGGCGGAGAGGCTGGTGGCCAGGTCGGCTGGCGCCACGCCTGGAGCGGACTGCAGCCGCACGGCCTCGTCGAGCGCAGTGATCGCTTGATCGTAGGAGCCGCGTTCCGCCAGCACTTTTCCGTAGGCAAGCGTAGCTTTCGCCAGTGCGGGATGGTTCGGCGGCAAGTGGCGTTTGGCCATTTCCAGGCCTTGCCGTACCAGTTGCTCGGCCTCGTCCAAATGCGCCTGATCGGACCGCAGCAAACCGAGAGCCGTAAGGCTCTCGGCTGCTTCCGGGCTATCTGCTCCGAACAGCGACTTGCGTTGCTCAAGGGCCGAGCGTAATAACGAATCTGCTGGTTCAAACTTGCCGAGTTTCTGATAAATACTGCCGAGGTTCTGGTAGAGCTCGGCCTGCACCTTGGGGTCATGGTTCAGTGTCTTTGCTTCCTGTACTCCCCGGTCGACGATCGTGATCACGCGCAGGGAGTCGGAGGGGCCGGCCGCGGGATCTCCGCCCTGAAAAAGGTTGGCTGTGAATTGCTGTATGCGCTCGGTACGCGCCGCTTCCGCGAGTGCCGTATCGCGTGCCTTAGCCAGGCGCATTGTGAAGAAGGCGATCAGTCCGACGATGACGGCGAAGATCACGGTGGTTGCCGCAACCGCGCGTCGATTCCGCCGGACAAATTTGCCGATCCGATAGTCCAACGCGTCGGGCCGCGCCTCGAGAGGTTCTCCGTTCAGGTAATGGTCAACGTCGCGGATCAAAGCTTCCACCGACTGGTACCGGCGGCGCGGATCCTTGTGCATGGCTGTGAGACAGAGCACATCGAGATCAGCCCAGGCAGTCTTGCTCAAAGATAAAAATAGCGTGTGGGAGTTGGCATCAGAGTCGGTCGTTCGCTTAATTGCTGCGGATGGCTTGCCCGGCTCATGCTCAGCAATGATTGAGGCCGCTTCTGCCGGGGTCAGACCAGACAAGTCAAAGGGAAGCTGACCGGTCAACAACTCGTAAAGAATGACTCCAAGGGAATAAACGTCGGTACTGATTCCGACACGATCGCCACGAATCTGCTCTGGCGACGCATAGGCTGGCGTCATCATTCTCAGCCCAGTCATGGTCTGGTCGACTTGCAGGTCCAGGCTCTCCAGCTGTTTGGAAATGCCGAAATCGAGCAGGCGGACCGAACCATCGTTCTTGACGAGGACGTTGGACGGCTTTAGGTCACGGTGGATGACGGCGTGACCGTGCGCGTGCTGCACCGCCTCGCACACCGACCGAAACAGCTGAAGACGCTGCTCAACCGAGCACTCATTTTTCCGGCAATAGTGGGTGAGCGGGATGCCGTCAACGTACTCCATTACGAACCACGGAGTTCCGTCATCCAGTGTGTCTGCGTCATAGAGCCGTGCGATCAAGGGATGATTCAGTTGCGCCAGGGTCCGTTGTTCGCTGGCAAAGCGTTCGCGGCGTGCCGGAGAAACCCAGGCATCACGCAGGACTTTGACCGCGACTTCAGTGCCGAGGTCTCTGCGTTCGGCAAGATAAACCACGCCCATTCCGCCTTCGCCAAGCAACTTCATGATCCGGTACGGGCCGAATTCCTTGAGAATCAGGGAAGCCGGAATGGCATTGCCAAGCGTCTCCTGCGCAATGTCGGCAATATTGCGATCGAGCAGCGAGTGGCCGTTCGCGTCCTGGTCCAGCATGTTCAGAACCTCGACGACGAGTTCCTCGTCGTCGCCGCATGCCGCCTCCAGGAACACTCTCTGCTCGCCCTGGGGCACGTCCGCGGCGTCATGAAATAACTTCTGGATTCGGTCCCAGCGCGCACTATCCATAGGTTCGAGTCCCGGGTTCTACGGTTGCGAGATGCAAAGTCATCCGGCCCGGCGAAGCGATTGCCCCAGCCAGGCCTTGGCCGCTCGCCAGTCGCGCAAGATTGTGGCCTCCGACACGCCAAGCAGACTTGAAATCTCGCTGACTTCAAGCCCTCCGAAAAACCGGCTCTCCACGATCATTGCCTGGCGCGGTTCCAGGCGAGCAAGTTCGGTTAAGGCCGTGTCCAGCGCCACCATGTTTTCCTGGGGCGTCACTGCGCCGTCGAGAGAATCGTCGAAAGAAACAAAAATGACTTCCCCGTCGCCGCCCCGTTTGTGCGCGTTGCGGCGTCGCGCTGCCTCGACCAGCAACTGGCGCATGGCGCGGGCCGCGATGCGCTTGAAGTGGAGTCGCGAGGTGGCAGCGATACCGGGCTGCTTCGCCAGTTTCAGCCACGCCTCATTCACCAAAGCGGTGGCACTAAGCGTGTTGCTCGGATCTCCGCGCTTGACGCTCGAAGCCAGCCGGCGCAACTCCTCGTAGGCCAGGCTGAAGAGTTGGTCGAGCGCCTGCCTTTCCTTCGCGGTCTGAGGCATTTCTCTTTCTCTCTGCCCGAACTCGGGTGCGCGCAGAGAATTTCGTAGCGGCATGACGGTTTTTCCTTACCCTTCGCGCAATGCGAGATGAAAGCACGGAAAGCCAGCGGGAGGAGGGTACGGCGAAAGCGTGGCTTCCAATGCGGAAAAGCCTAGCACCAAGAGCGCACTCGTACAACTGCTTTCGTTTTCCCGATTTGCCGGAAAGAGGCATGATGAAGCGAGGCAAAGTCTTGCGCGATCCCCGCACGGGCCCCGGTCTCTCGGGCCCAGATCGTACGCTTCCTGGTCTGCTGATGATCGAGGGTCGGCAGTACTGGTTTTGCCTCGAAGGCGTCTGGAAGTCTGAAATACCTCCCAAGCCGGGACTTGCCGTGGACGTGAACCTGGATCAAGCCGGGCGAATCCTCGCCATAACTGCCGTGTCCGATTCCCAACTCGCCGAAGAACAAGCGGTACGATCCGTGGATGCGACCAAAGTCGTGGGGGTGAACATCCTCCGCAAGATCGCCGCCAAGTGTGGTATCCCGAGTCTGTTGCGGCGCTGAACGTTGCCAATCGATCGTTGTCAATCGATCAATGCAATTGAGTCAGACGGCACAGAGCCATTGGCCACAGTGTGCTGGCCATCGTCCGGAAGCGCCTCATTCCTGAAGACCGAAGCGGGCTTCTTACCCAAGCTCACGAACAATTCGACGGACGGGGAATCACGGATGTTACTGGCCTTGCGAACTCCGTGCACGGCGATCATGTCGCTCTAGCTGCGGCAGATGAAAGACAGCCCTGAGTGCGACGGCAAAGTGACAGCGATTCCGAGTCTTACAATCTTCCCCGATTCGCAGATTACAGATGAATGGAAGTCGATGCATGCACATGAATGGAAGTTAATGCATGAATGGAAATTAATGTGCTTCAACTCTTTACAGCTGAGTTAAGCTCGGGGCGCACAAAAAAAAGGGGGCCCCATGATGTGTTCCTCGAAGATGTGTTCCTCAAAGTTGAAAACGTTCGCAGCAAGTTTTCTTGCGCTGTTGCTCATCCACAGCGTCGCGATGCACGTTGACGTTCAAGCCCAAGTCGCTGGCGGAACAATTACGGGAACGGTAGTCGATAGCAGCGCCAGAGTCATTCCGAATGCTAACGTCTCCATCACTAACGTGGCGACGGGCATCAACCGCACCGTGACGACCAACGAGGATGGGCTGTACATAGCACCGAACCTCCTGCCGGCGAGCTACGAGCTGACGTTTACAGCTCCGGGATTCAAGACCGATGTAAGGACCGGCATCGAACTGACCGTAGGCGCGACCGTGTCTTTGAACATGACAATGCAGGTCGGCGGCTCGAAGGAGATTGTTCAGGTACAGACCGAAGCTCCCGACGTGCAGGTTGCCACCTCGGATATCGGCGCCGTGGTCAATGCGACCACAGTCCGTGAGCTGCCACTGAACGGCCGTAGTTGGACCGACCTGGCAACGTTGCAGCCCGGAGTGAATAGAATACTGACGCAGCCGGACTTCTCGGCGGGCACGGACCGCGGAAACCGCGGGTTCGGACAGCAGTTGACCATCTCCGGCGCGCGGCCGCAGCAGAACAACTATCGTTTGGACGGCGTTAGCCTCAACGATTACGCCAACGGAGCGCCCGGCAGCGTTTTGGGAGGGAGCCTGGGGGTCGACGCCATTCAGGAATTTTCGGTGCTGACGGCCAACTATTCGGCCGAGTACGGCAAGACGTCCGGCGGAGTGGTTAACGCGATTACGCGCTCGGGAACGAACCAGTTTCACGGTAGTGGTTACGAGTTCGTCCGGAATAGCGCGTTGGACACAAGGAACTATTTCGATGATCCCACGCAATCGACTCCCCCCTATAGGCGCAACCAGTTTGGGGGAGCGGTGGGCGGCCCGATTTTTAAGAATCGAACGTTCTTTTTTGCCGACTATGAGGCAAACAGGAGCTCGAAGGGCATTTCGAACCTTGTGACCGTGCCGTCGGCGGCAGCGCGCAATGGAAATCTGGTCGGCATACCTCCGTTTACCGTAGATCCGGCAGCGGCGGCTTACTTGACCTTCTACCCTGTGCCTCTGCCCCAAAACACCAGTGGAGATCTCGGAACGTTCACTTTCACCGCGCAGCAGGTGGTCGACGAAAACTTCTTAACCGGCCGCGTCGACCACAGGTTTTCTGACAAGGATAGTCTGTTCGGGTCGTACATGTTCGACAGGACGCCCTACTCGTCTCCCGACGGATTGGATAACGTCGAGTTTAATACCCTGACCTCGCGACAGTTCGTTTCGATCGAGGAGACCCACATCTTCTCGCCCAGTTTCGCGAATTCGATTCGCATTGGCGGTAACCACGAAGCGGTAAACAATAACCAGAGCCTGAAAGCGATCAATCCGGATGCGGCCCGGACGGATTTGGGTGTTGGGGGAACCGGGTTTGCGGGGCGGGACGCTTCCCAGGTTCTAATCGGCGGCGGAGTGACTGATTTTACCGGCGGAGTGGGGGGGAGCCCAACGTATTTCTACCATTGGAATTCGCTTCAACTTTACGACGACGCATTCATCACCAGGCGCGAGCATTCCGTCCGGTTCGGTGTTGCGTTCGAACGGATGATGCTCAATGCAGTTGCCGATACCGACCCCAACGGAATTTGGCGGTTCACCGACTTACAAGGTTTTCTTACCAATAATCCCACTAAGTTCCAGGGTGGAATTGCCAGCACGCTGTCACCGCGCAATCTTCGCCAGAACATATTCGCGGCATACCTCCAGGACGACTGGCACTTGCGCCCGAATCTCACTTTGAATCTCGGCCTTCGTTACGAAATGTCCACGGTACCGACAGAAACCAACGGCAAGATTGCCAATCTTCGAAACCTGGCGGACCCGTTGCCGGTTTGCGGCACAATGGTGGCGGGGGGCTGCTCGGGTACCGGCGCTTTCTTCGACAATCCCACGACGAAGAATTTTGAGCCGCGCGTGGGTTTTGCGTGGGACCCCTTCGGCAACGGGAAGACCGCAGTTCGCGGAGGAATCGGACTATTCGATGTGCTGCCGCTGCCGTATCAGTTCGTACTTCTGACCACCCAGGCGGCACCTTTCTTTTCCTATACAGCGATCAATAGTCCCGGCCAAGGAGTGTTCTACAACTTCAACGGTCAACCCATGACCTTCCCGGCGAATACATTGCGCTCAACCTATGTTCAGCACCCCAAGCGCGATTACGTCATGCAGTGGAATCTCAATGTGCAGCAGCAACTCACTCCGACCCTGGCGGCGATGGTCGCCTATGTGGGATCAAGGGGCGTGCATCAACCTTTCCGGGTCGACGAGGCGGATCTCGTCATCCCCACTAAGACACCTTTCGGATACCTGTGGCCGCAAGTAGACGCTAATGGGAACCTCACCTCAGGCCCAAATGCTGGTAGCCCTCCCTCCCCCATCAACCCGAACTTCGGCTCAGTGCGCGGAATGTTTTACGAGGGACACTCTTACTACAATGCCCTTGAGGCGCAGTTGGCCAAGCGAATGAGCCGCGGTTTTCAAGTGCAAGGCACCTTCACCTGGGCCAAGAGCATGGACACCAGTTCAGCATCAGTTGCCGGCGACACGTTCGGTAACTCGATTTCCAGCCTCTCCTGGTTCGACTTGAGATTGAGCCGCGGTCTCTCCGATTTCAACGTTGGCCGCACCCTGGTTGTGAACGGTACCTGGGAACTTCCAACTCCAAAGTCTTACTCCGCGCCGGCCCAATGGGCATTGGGTGGATGGGAGTTGGGACTTATTTTCACGGCCAGCGACGGGATTCCTTTCACTCCAAGCTGGGGGACAGGGTCCGACCCGCAAAACACTCTCAGCAGTGACGATTGGGCCTTCCCGAACCGATTGGGCGGACCCGGGTGCAAGACGCTTACAAATCCAGGGCACCCCAATAATTACATCAAGACTCAGTGCTTCGCGGTTCCGAGCTGGCCCGGCGACGTGAATTCTTGGGCAGCAAACTGCGATCAGGCACCGCCGAGTGCCGGGGCACCCGTGCCCTACCCTCTCTGTTTTAACCTGCGCGGCAATGCCGGCCGCAACATCTTGATCGGTCCGGGCCTGACGTCGTTGGACTTCTCTTTATTCAAGAATAACTACATCAAGAGAATTTCGGAGAGGTTCAACGTGCAGTTCCGTGCCGAGATATTCAATATTCTCAACCACACCAACTTTGCCCCGCCGATCACGCCCACCAACACCGACATTTTCGATGGGACAGGAACACTATCGGCCGGCGCGGGTGTGCTTACCAGGACGACCACCACGTCGCGCGAAATTCAATTCGCAGTCAAAGTTGTTTTCTAGTCTCAGGGCGCAAAGGTGATGAGTGACCAGGAAAGATCGACCCGAAGAGAATAGAAGAAACGAAACGTGCGCGCCGGGGTTGACGCGGCGCAGTTGGATGCAGCGAGCAGCGTTGGTTTCCGTCGGCATCGCACTTCCACGAATCGCGTGGACCGCTGCCCAGGACGCCAGCCCGGTCATCAGTCTGGTGATGGAGAAACTGAGCGCGTACATGGCTGAGGCCCGGAACCGCGCGCTGCCGGACAATGTGGTGCAGGGGACGAAGCACCACATCCTCGATACAATCGCCGCCATGGTTTCGGGATCTGAGTTGCCGCCCGGACGCATGGCGATCGAGTTCGCACGCGCCTACGGTGGCGAGAAGATTGCCACAGTGGTCGCGTCTAAGGTCGTCTGCGGACCGATCGAGGCGGCATTTGCGAACGGTATGCTGGCTCATTCCGATGAAACCGACGACGACTTCACAACGGGAGGCGCGCATCCCGGCTGCGCGGTGGTTCCAGCGGCGCTCGCTTCGGCGGAACAATTCGGCATCAGTGGGACGCATTTTCTACGTGCCGTTGCGCTCGGCTATGACATTGGCATGAGGGCCATGATGACTGTCGGCGCGGGGATGAAAGAAACACACAACCTGGTTGGAACCATGGGCGCGACGGCGGCAGCCGGGTGCGCTGCTGGTCTCAATGTCCAGCAGATGCGCTGGCTGCTTGATTATGCCGCGCAGCAGGCGGGCGCCGGAATCGGCGCGTGGCGGCGCGACACCGAACATATCGAGAAGGCTTTCGTGTTTGCCGCCATGGGGGCGCGCAACGGGGTCAACGCCGCCCTGGTGGTGCATTCAGGCTGGACGGGCGTCCACGATGTTCTTTCCGGCCCTAACAATTTCGTGGAATCCTACAATTCCAAGGCCGATCCGTCGGGAATGATCGAGCAACTCGGCGAACGCTACGGAGTAGTGCAGACCACGATCAAGAAGTGGACCACGGGAGGGCCAATCCAGGCGCCGCTGGACGCTCTGGAGAATCTGCGCAAGCGGCAACCCTTCGCGGCGGATCAGGTGAAACAGGTGGTGGTACGCGCGGCCACGAGTGCGGCCTACACCGTGAACAACCGCGATATGCCGGATATTTGTCTTCAGCACCTGGTCGCGGTGATGCTTGTCGATAGGACGGTCTCCTTTCGCGCGGCACACGATAAGGCACGCATGCTGGACCCGGCGGTACTTCGTGAGCGTGCCAAGGTGCAGCTTGTCCCCGATGAAGAACTTGAGAAGCTGATACCGGTCCGAGTTGCTATCGTCGAAGTTACTCTAACGGATGGGACGCGCCTCACAGAGCGCGTGGAGCACGTGCGGGGAACTCCCGAGAATCCGATGACTCGCGATGAGGTGATCGCTAAGGCGCGTGAGCTGATGGCGCCCGTTCTCGGCGCTGCAACCTGCTCGAATTTGATTGAGCGCGTGCTGGCGCTCGATAGCGTGAAGAACGTCCGAGAGCTTCGACCCTTGCTGCAGGGCGATTCCAGACTTGAACATCGGAAACCATGAAATAGATGCGGCGCAGCAATTCGCGCAGCTAAGGATGCGTCAGGATGATGGGGACCAAGAGAGCGACGCTGCTGCTGGTGTTCTGCGCGGCCACGGCGAGCAGCTTGTATTCCGCAACAAAAGAATTGGGCACCACGGCCCCTCAAGCTGAGCAAGCGGCTTCGAGTTCTACGCAGACCCCGGCGCTTAGTTTCGAATTCTTCAAGACCAAGGTCCAGCCCATCTTCTTGAAGAACCGCGCCGAGCACGCCCGCTGCTACGGCTGCCACATTCTGTCGAACAGGATTTTCCGTCTCGAGCCGTTGTCGCCGGGGAGCACGGAGTGGAGCGATGAGCAATCGCAGCGAAACTTTCAGAGCGCTCTGGAGGTGGTCGTTCCCGGCGACCCCGCATCCAGCAGGCTTTTGCTCCATCCTCTGTCGCCGGAGGCCGGAGGCGATCCGTTTCACTCCGGGGGCAGGCAATTTGCGTCTCAGAACGATCCCGACTGGCTTGTGATCGCGGAATGGGTGCGCGGAGTTGGTACGGGAATTTCCGAGCCTGTGCCTCAACCTCTAACGCGGATCTATGTCACGAACAGCGCCAGCGACACGATTGACGTGATTGATCCCGCGACGAATAGAGTCGTGCAGGTAATACACGGCATTGAGCTGCCGCATGGTATCGCTTTCTCTCCCGACGGGACGCGCATTTACGTCAGCAATGAAGCGGAGAGCGTGCTCGATGTTGTGGATCGAAAGAGCGGTGAGATTCTACGCAAGATAGCGCTCAGCGATCGGCCGAACAACCTCGCCATTACCAAGGATGGAAGTCAGGTCCTGGTTGGCATCCGAAGGCAGCCCGGCGTCCTCGATGTCATCGACACGACCTCGCTCCAGAAAGTAAAGAGCATCCCCGTGGACGGAGCCGTGCACAACGTGTACGTGACACCAGATGGCAAATATGCGGTCAGTGGTTCGATCGAAAATAAAGCCGCAACAGTGATTGATCTCCAAAGTCAGCAAATGGCCTGGGAAGTCAAATTCAACCGCCCGGTACGGCCCATGGCCTTTGAGACAAACCCCGACGGCTCGACTCGCCGCATTTTCGTTCAGCTTTCCACTTTTCACGGATTCGCCGTCGTCGACTTCGCGAAACGGGCGGAGGTGGCCAGGATCAAGCTGCCGGATCAGCCGGGCGGTTTCGGAATTGCGGAAGCGCGAGGAGGCGTTCCGTCTCACGGAATCGGGGTGACTCCGGACGGAAAATCGCTATGGGTCAACAGTACGCTCTCGAATGCTGTCTTTAAATACTCGCTGCCGGATCTCAAGTTGATCGGACATGCGGCGCTGCCCGAAGTTCATCCGCTGGGGCATGCGCCGACTGGCGCGGTACCCGAGTGGATTGCCTTCACGCCTGACAGCAAACTGGTCTATGTTTCGGACTCTGCGGCTCGATTGGTGTCGGTTATTGACGCAGAGACGCTCAAAGAGGTGGCGCGCATCCCCGTGGGGGAAGTGCCCAAACGAATTAAGACTTTGGTTCTGCGGTAAGCGTGCGGGGCCGTGCGATCGCCCACAACGAAGGATCGAGTTGCAGCACAAAATACGGACCGACTAAAGATACGGACTATGGCCGAACATACTGCCGCTTCGCCGGAAGCAGAACATATCGATATTTCCGCCCCGGACTCCGAAGTTGGCCGGCGCGCCAGACATCGTATCGCGCGGCGTCTTTTGCCCTTCCTGTTTGTGCTGTATGTGATCGCTTTCCTGGACCGGATGAACATCGGAGCGGCCGCCCTCCAAATGCCCCACGATCTTGGATTCAGCGATCGTGTGGTTGGCATGGGGGCAGGTATTTTCTTCCTCGGCTACCTCCTGCTGGAAATCCCCGGCGCGCTGATAGTGGAGCGATGGAGTGCTCGCCGATGGATCGCCCGCATCATGATCTCATGGGGGCTGGTGACGGTGTTGATGGCCTTCATTCACACGTCCCGGCAATTTTATCTGGTGCGTTTTTTTCTGGGCGCCGCTGAAGCGGGATTCCTGCCCGGAGTCATTGTCTACCTGACCCATTGGTTCCGGTATGAGGACCGGGGCAAGGCAGTCGCTTTTTTTTATGCTGCCAATCCTCTTTCCTACGTGGTTGGCTCGCCGATCGCGGGCTTGCTGCTCGGGATCTCGTGGCTTGGGCTGAGGGGTTGGAGATGGCTGTTCATCCTGGAGGGCATCCCGGCGATCGTGTTCGGGGTGATCACGATCTTCTATCTGACGGACTGGCCGGCGCAGGCTCGCTGGCTGCCCGCGGACGAGCGGTCCTGGATCATGGAACAATTACAGCGCGAAAAGCAAGCCAAGAAAAATCGTCATCATTCCTTGAGCATCTGGGGCGCTCTGCGCAACCGCGATGTAATCCTGCTGACACTGTGCTATTTCTGCGCCATGACCGGAAGCTACGGCATTGCTTTTTGGCTCCCCACCATTCTGAAACGCCTCTCTGGACAGAGCGATTTAAAGGTGACTCTGCTGGCTGCTTTGCCGTACCTCGCTGCTTTCGTTACGCAGCAATGGAATGGCTGGCATTCCGATCGAACTGGAGAGCGCCGGTGGCATGCGGCCATTCCTGTGTTTCTATGCGCGCTCGCCCTGTCGCTGGCTGTGCTCAATAGCTCGAGGCCGTTGGTATCCATTGCGCTGTACGTGCTCGTGGGGGGGGCGTTTTATGGCTTTCAACCTTGCTTTTGGGCTGTGCCTACGCTTTTTCTAAGTGAGTCGGCCGCGGCAGCCTCGATCGGGCTGATCAATTCAGTCGGAAATCTCGGCGGCTTTGTTGGGCCTCTGGTGATGGGTTATCTGGTTGGACGCACGCATAACTTCAGCGCCGGGCTCTGGTACCTGGTGGGGAGTCTTATTATGTCGGGTATGCTGATGCTCGCGGTTGGCGCCGGACGCGGGCGTGAGGTTTCGGGCACTGCTTAGCATGGTCGCGCGATCAAAAGCGCGAATTGTTTTTAATGTTCGCTTAATGCGCATTTCATGTTCATCCTGATTAATGTGAGTGGCGTATTCCATGAGTTTTCTGTGACGAGTTTTCTGTGACGACGGTCTCGTTTTTCAATACTGGAGGTATAAGGTGAATAAATCGCGAGTAATGATTTTGTCAGCTGTGTTCTTAGCGCTTGTAGCCGGAGTTTGGGCTCAACAGAAACCGGTTCTGGAGCCTCTGCAAACGATTCCATTGCCTGAGCTCAAAGACGGCGATTTCGACCACTTCACTGCGGATGTTGCGGGAGACCGGCTATTTGCCACCGCGGAAGAGAACTCGAAAGTTTTGGTTCTTGATCTCAAGACCAATAAGCTGACCCATACCATGAGCGATCTCAAGGCGCCGCATTCGTTGCTTTACCGGGCGGATCTGAAGAAGCTTCTCGTGGTCGATGGCGACTTGGGTGAAATCAAGATTTACGAGACGGATTCGTACAAGCCCGTCGGAAGTATAAAGCTGAAGGAGGGTGCGGACGCGAGCGCCTATGATCCTTCGACCAAGTACTTGTATGTTGTAAACGGCGGCAAGGATGCCAAACTCCCCAACGCATACATCACCGTCGTTGACACCTCCACCGCGAAGACTGTGGGGGAAATCAAGATCGACTCCAACGACGTGGAAGGCATGGCGATAGAGACATCGGGGCCTGGCCTCGTCTTTGGGATCAGAGGTAACAACTCAATCGAAGTGTTTGACCGCACCAAGCTCACCTTAAGTGCGACCTGGTCGATTGCGACCGAGGGCAAGAAGCCTACGGCCATAGCATTCGATGAGGAGGCTCATCGGCTCTTTATCGGCACGCGCGATCCCGGAAAACTGATTGTGTTGGATTCTGATTCGGGCAAGGTCGTGAGCAGCATGCCGGCGGCAGCAATGGTCGATGACATGGCTTACGATCCCCAGCGCAAGCGCCTCTTCTTTGCAGGAACGCTGTTTATCGACGTGTTTCAGCAAAAAGACCCCGACCACTATGTCCAAATCGGTCACGTTCCGACTTCGTTTCGAGCCAAGACGGCAATTCTGGTTCCTGAGTTGAATCACTTCTACCTCGCGGTTCCGCACCACGAGAAACAGACAGCCGAAATACGCGTTTACAACGTGCTTCCTTAGGTCGGGAACTGGGGTATAGCGGTCGGCTGACCACATCAAAGCGGACGTTCTGTCGATAAGCGGAAGAGCGTCCGCTTTCTTTCAGTTCGTATTAAATATTTTGGAAGGTAGGTTCTTCGAGCGTAGCTTGGGCTCAAGATGTAAATCCAACCAAGACAGTGCGGATTCTTTCCGAGAAGGGTTACACAGCAAATCGGTATCAGACTTGTGCAGGCACCAGCGAAACTTCTGCGGCAATGGCCTTTCCCATTTCCTCGGTGCCGGCACGCCCGCCAATGTCCGGAGTGAGAGGATCGTGCCGGGCGAGCACCTTGAAGATAGCATCCTCGACCGCGCGCGCGGCTTCCTTCTCGCCCAAATGATCCAACATCATGGCGCCCGACCAGATTTGCGCCACTGGGTTGGCAATCTTTTGTCCGGCAATATCGGGAGCTGAACCGTGGACAGGCTCGAACATCGAAGGGAACTCCCGCTCCGGGTTTAGATTGGCAGACGGGGCCAGCCCCATCGATCCGACGACGGCTGCGCCGAGATCGGACAGAATGTCTCCGAAAAGATTTGATCCCACCACTACATCAAACCAGTCAGGATGGCTCACGAAGTGCGCGGTCAAAATATCGATGTGGTATTGGTCCGTTTTGACTTGTGGATATTTCTTTGAAATCGCGGAGAACCTTTCATCCCAAAAAGGCATGGTGTAGACAATGCCATTCGATTTGGTCGCTGAAGTTACATGATTCTTGCGCGTCCGGGCTAACTCGAAGGCGTAGGTCATGATTCGATCGCAGCCTTGCCGCGTGAAAACGGTCTCCTGAATCGCCATTTCGAGATCCGTGTTTTGATGGAGACGGCCGCCGACCGCGGAGTATTCGCCTTCGTTGTTCTCACGGATGATACAGAAATCGATCTCTCCAGCTTTGCGATTCCTGAGAGGCGTCTTGATTCCCTCCAACAGCCTTATCGGACGCAAATTCACGTACTGTCTGAATGCCCGGCGGATGGGAATCAGCAAGCCCCAAAGTGAAGTGTGATCGGGAACGCCCGGGTAACCCACCGCTCCGAGAAAGATTGCATCGAACGGGCGCAACTGTTGCAACCCGTCCTCTGGCATCATCCGCCCCGTCTTGAGATAGGTCTCGCAACTCCAGTTGAAATGCTGCCATGACAAAGAAAGATCAAAACGGCGCGCTGCGGCCTCGAGCACGCGAATGCCCTCGGGGACGACTTCGCGCCCGATGCCGTCGCCTTCAATCACTGCAATTTTGTAATTCTTCAAGTGTCCTCGAATGGTCCTGCTTGAGCTATTACTTTAGCTCGTTCTTATATACCTGCCCGCCTTTCATCACGAACTTCACCCGCTCAAGTTCTGTGATGTCGGTGGTTGGGTCTCCTGACACGGCGACAACGTCTGCGAACTTACCCGCTTCCAGGGAGCCGATGCGATCCTGCCATCCCATGAGTTGCGCAGCTCCGGTGGTTGCGGCAAGGATGGCCTGGACCGGAGTCATTCCGAATTTCACCATGTACTCGAATTCTTTCGTTTGGCTTCCGTGGGGGAAGGGGCCGGCTCCCGAACCGAAGGCAATCTTCACACCTGCCGCGACGGCCTTCGGAAAACTGCGTTCCGAGACTTCGGCAACACTGTGGCCATGGTGTTTTTTCTCGTTCTCCTCACGATCAAGCTGATAGTGATACAGGGTCGGCACCAGATAAATGCCTTTCTGGATCATCTGCTTTATCTCGCCGTCATCAAGGTCCACGCCATGTTCGATCGATTCGACGCCTGCGTTTATGCAGTTATGCAGACCCTCGCCGCCGAAAGCGTGACAAGAAACTTTGTGCCCTCTCCGGTGCGCCTCGTCCACGATTGCATTTACTTCTTCCGCCGTGAACGTTGGCGGGACAACCATTTTCCCATCTTCGCTGAAATGAAATTGGTACGCCGCGTATAACTTGATCCAATCTGTGCCATGCGCGATCTGCTCCCGCACCGCTTGACGAGCGGCCCAGGGGGAGTCTACGACTTGGAGCGAGGCCGGAAGGGCCAACTCCTCCGAGTAACCGTTCATGATGAAGCCACCGGTTGCCTGAAGGCCACGGGTTGAGACCTGCATGCGGGGACCTGGGACGACGCCGCGGTCGATAGCGTTGCGCAGATCCACATCGCTGTAACTGGCCCCGAGCGTCTTAAGATCGCGAAGCGTCGTGAAGCCCACCATCAAGTCTTTTTGCGCGTTCGCGAACGCGGTCAGGGTGCGGTATTGGTAGGAGTCACGTAAGAATTGCTCTTCGAGGTCCGGCCCGTTTCCAAAAACGTGAGTGTGCGCATCGATCAGGCCGGGGAGTACGCTGGCTTGGCTCAAGTCCACCACGTCGGCGCCCGCGGGCACTTTCACGCGCTCGGCCGGGCCAACCTCGGTGATGCGGTCCCCACGGATGAGGACGACCTGATTGCTGAGCAATTTTGCCGACTTCGTGTCAAAAAGCCGGCCGGCGCGAATTGCGACCCAGCGGTCGGGGGAGGGCGTTTGAGCGTTGGCGAGGGAGCAAGCAAAGAGCAACAGAGCGGCAAAATTTCTCTTGAGCATCGTGGTCACCGATGGTCATCCTGCAACATTAAGGTCCAATGAAGGCCAAATGAAACTTTGTTCAGACTGGAACCCGGCCGCGTTGTGAGTTACATGCTGGACGGGCGTCTCGCCCGTCCAGTCCGTTCCCAGCCGGCGGGACGCCCGGCGCTCCATGAACAAAACGATAAGAATAGCTGTTCATTCTGAATAACTTTTCATCCTCGCTTTGTTTAGGCTTCATCTTGAAATGGCAATATACTATGCGTCGGGAGACTTGATGCGCATCCTGCTGGTCGAAGACGAAACGAAGGTTTCGAGTTTTGTCGCGCGCGGGTTGATGGCAGAGCGATTCGCGGTCGACGTGATCGCGGACGGCCAGTCCGGACTCGAACTCGCAACTACGTATCACTATGACCTCGTGATTCTCGACTTGATGCTGCCGAAAATGGACGGCACTCAGGTGCTTCGCCGTCTTCGGAGTCAGAACGTCAATGTGCCCGTATTGATTCTAACGGCTCGCGATGCGGTCGCCGACAAGGTGGGCAATTTTGAGGCAGGCGCGGATGACTACCTCACCAAGCCCTTCGCTTTTGCTGAGCTTCTGGTGCGTGTTAAGGCGCTACTCCGGCGGGGACCCGTCAGCCGCAGCAGCGTGGTTCGCGTGGGCGATTTGGAACTCGACCGTCTCTCGCAGCAGGTGAGGCGCGCCGGGAAACGGATCGATCTGACCTCGAAGGAATATTCTTTGCTCGAATACCTGATGTCGAATGCCGGCAGGGTTTTGTCGCGAACCATGATCATCGAACATGTGTGGGACCAGAGTTTCGACGGCATCACCAACATCGTGGACGTTTATGTGCGGCACCTCCGAAGCAAGGTGGACGACCCGTATGAGCAGAAGTTGATTCGTACTGTTCGCGGCGTCGGCTACAGCATCAGCAACGGAGCGCACTCGTGAATACGCGATCGCTCCGTTTCCGCATCACGGCCTGGTATGCGGGGCTTCTCGCGGGCGCGCTGCTGATTTTTGGCGTATCGGTCTACCTTGGTCTGGAACGATACCTCTACTGGAATCTTCAAAGAACGCTCGGCTCGGACTGTAGGACGATCGGGACGCAGTTGCTATCGCAACATCCTTTCAAGCGCACAGATTGGCTGGAGACTGAAATCAATGAGGCTTATGCGCCCGAGGTAAATGGCCACTTTATTCGCGTCGTCGAAGAAGGGGCCGGGGTCCTGTACGTTTCCGGTGCGCCGAAGGATGGCGCATTCGACCCGTCCCAAGTCCCTTTACCCAATGGAGACGAAAAAAATCGCCCGCGAAAAGTACGCTTAGGTGGAGGAAAGCAGTTACTGATCGATACTCAGAAATTCACGACGCCGGATGGAAGTAAGTTCGTCGTCGAAAGCGGAGTTCCGTATCAGCAGATCGAAGTTGTGCTCCACGGATTGCTGGTGACGTTTGCCATCTACATGCCCTTCATCATTTCTCTGGCCGTGGTGAGCGGTTACTGGCTGATGAGGCGATCGCTGCAGCCCGTGGACGAGATCACGAAACGGGCGGAAGGAATTACCTCCACAAACCTTAGCGAACGCTTGCCCGTTATCCAAACCGGCGATGAACTGGAAAGGCTTTCGGTCTCGCTGAACCGCATGATCGAGCGGCTGGATCAGGCTTTTCAGCACATCAACCGCTTTTCCGCGGACGCGTCCCATGAATTGCGGACGCCTTTGACGATTCTCCAGTTGGAGCTTGAGGGCATCGCTCAGAGCCATCGGCTCAACCCTTCGCTTACGGATCAGATTGGCAGCGCTCTGGAAGAAACCCATCGGATGTCTCACATAGTCGAGAACCTGTTGGCCATCTCACGCCTGGATGCGGGTGAGGTGAAAATGGATAAGGCACGGCTGGACCTCGGCCAGCTGGCGGCGTCCACTGCGGAGCAAATGAGACTGTTGGCGGAGGAGAAGTTGATCCTGTTCCGGAGCAATGTGGCGACCAATATCTACGTCGAGGGAGATCGGTCTCGCCTGCAGCAGGTCATCGTGAACCTCGTTGCCAATGCCATCAAGTACACGCAAGAGGGCGGCGAAGTCGAAGTGAATGTTCGCGCCGACCGCGGTACTGCCGTGCTTGAGGTCTCTGACAATGGCGTTGGGATATCGGCCCATGCCCTTGGGCATGTCTTCGAACGCTTCTACCGGGCGGATAAGGCACGCTCACGCAACTCGGGCGGGGCAGGATTGGGCCTGGCCATCGTGAAAGCCATCTGCACGGCCCATGGCGCTGAAATCAAGGTTTCCAGCGAAGAAGGCCACGGCAGTCGCTTCACAGTGGAGTTGCCGCTCCTGGATGTTCCTGAAAATGAGCTGGCCAAGCCAGCGCTGCGAACCCACTGACTCTGAACACAATTTTATCCTTCTTTCAGAACGCTTTAATCTGAAGCGAGTAACTCTATGGATGTACCTGATTGCTTGAACTGAACCCTGTCGGGGCTCGGAATCTGCCAAATCCTGCCGCAATGGTTAGGGCACGACGCCAAATGCTGAAGCGTATGCGAAATCCGGAAACGGGCTACCCCCGAGTGCGACGAGCCGCGATTGTCGGGACGCTCTTTCTCTCTGTCCAGTCGCTTCTTGTCCTGATGACTGGGCGCAGTGCGGCCCAAGCGAATGAACCTGCTCCGAGTGTGCAGGTCACGGCGGCGGAGCAAAGCCCTCCCCAAAACTCCGCCGCTGCTTCGCCGCTGACCATCACTTTTTCTGATGCGCTCGAGCGAGCCACGGCGAACAATCCTCAACTGCAAGCCGCAT
>Ga0210403_10001115_pt1 | contig 26096 bp, 31 predicted proteins | sample IncBWC19MmetaG_FD_150863 | JGI IMG/M metagenome (GOLD analysis project Ga0210403, IMG submission 150863) | Forest soil microbial communities from Barre Woods Harvard Forest LTER site, Petersham, Massachusetts, United States - Inc-BW-C-19-M | ecosystem: Environmental > Terrestrial > Soil >... | reverse complement strand
TTAGAGCATTCACGGGGCTTTTGAGGTATTCTTGAGGAATTTTGGGAGGTTTTTTTTTTGGGGGGGGGGAGGGGGTTTCTGTGGATTATGTAATATATGATACACATTTTGGGCACATGTAGGGTATGGAATTCCGATATTTAACACAATTTTGGACATATATTGGATGAAATGCTGATATTATATGTATTTTGGGATGAGAGATATAATCATGATAATCACATTTATCTATACAATAATAGTTAATCACAATTCAAATTTGCATCCTTTGAACTTTCTTTCAGCTTCATTCTTGAGACCATTCCACATCTCAGCCTGTGCCAGTGCATAGGACTGGTGGCCAATTTTTCCTTGATCTGCACTACTCTCCGCCCTTCTCATCCATTCTTCTTGTTGCTTGCTGAAAGAGCTGATAGTGAGAGCCATATCCTGTTTGAGCCAGATCAACTCTTCCTTCCATCTAAGGTACCTTGCACGGGCTCTGAACCAATTGACTCTGTAAACTAGAGAATTTTTTCAGTGTAAGCTTGAATATTAAACTCAAGATAAGATAAAAAAACATACATTCTTCCATTCCATCTTCAATTTTTTGACCAATTTTCCAGAACCAAGCCAAGCTGTCACTCTTCTGACCAATCCTATTCTCCTCAGTAATGTCAGCTGGAATCTTTAGTTGATCATTTGAGAGAGGTAGGAAGTTATCATTCAAAGCATCGAGATTTTTGAGGGCCTGGTAGGCACTCCGGTATGTCGCTGCGTACTTGTTAATAGAAGCAGACTTGTTGTTGACAGAAGTCCATGCCCTTGCTGCCTCCTTGGTATTGTCGGAATTTCTGACCTTGGTCCGAAAAAGTAGTGCCTTTTGTGCCAAAGCCACACGAAGGTCCTCCAATGCTTCATAGGCCTGACCTTCCCTCAACCCCACCTCCATTTTCATCACCTCAGCCCTTCCAATCTTTTCACATAACTCTGCACCAAAATATGAAGGTAAATATAACATGGATTTACCATGATTTGGATTGGGGTTAGAGATTTGGTCAAAGTCTTCATCCTCAGAGTATTGATCTGTTGCTGATTCGTATTCTGCTTCATCAATATCCGAGTCTTCATCAACAACATCAAGATCTTCATCGGTGACCATACTCTCAACATCTTTTCCTTTTTTTATGTTGGGTAGAAATTGAAGGTCATCCAGGTCCACCTTCCCCCAAACAATATTGGCTTGCTTGTGGAATTTCTTGAGTTTATCTTGGACACTAGACTGTGCTTTGGATAACCTCTTCTTGTTGGTGGTTGAGGGACTCTTCATAAAGACTTTAAGAAGGATGGACACATTCCTCCTGCATGTTAAATATTAGAATAATAGTCCATAAAGATATAATTCTCAGTTTACTCACTCTCCCTCCTCAATATCCAACCCCAAGCAAAGCCAATTGACCATACTATCTTCTGATCCCTTCTGTGATTTGAGCTTTGTCCTCATCGACATTTTTGAAGGATCTAAACTTGAATGAAATTTCTAGAAATATAATGAATAGAATAGACCATACCTTTTTCAAGATTGATACCATATATCTTTAGACTATCTTCTCTTTTAAAATCAGCTTCTTCAGCCTCTTTAGTCCATTGCTCCAGATCAGCTTGATTAATAGAACTGGAGAGTTGATCAAATGCCTCCTTCATTGCCTTGAATCCCTTGATGGCCTTGACATGCTTGGACTTTAACATATCAGCTAAATTATTTCATAAATTCAAGTAATAAGTTTAAAGCTGGAAATAAAGAGTCAAAAGTGCACTTACCCATACCAACCATCTTCTTCCAATTTACATCTCTCATGTGATCATTAAGGATCTCCCTCCTGTGAGCTGTCCCCATAGACCTTGCCATCTTGGCAAACTTGTTGAATAAAGACCACAGAGTTTCCATGATCTCTCCATCAACCTGACCAGCACCAGTGATGAAGTTGAGGGAGTACTTGAAGAAGCACTCCTTGACATGTGCACCAAGGTGGAACTTTCCTACAGCAACAATGAAGTCGATAGTTGTATTGAAATCCATGGTGGGATTCAATTCAAGCCTCTTGAAGAAATTTGTCCACCAATGGCATCCAATATCATATATCTCCAATAAGCCAAGTTGGTGTTGGCCTTCTCCAGCTTTATAAGCTGCAGCTTGACATATTGAGTAATCAATGTTTCGTTGCCTGGGAGTATTCATTCAAAAGGAGAAACATTGGAAATAAATTCATATTCATCTTACCTTTCTCCTTTTTGAAAGTCAACCACACTGTGGGGCACAAAACATCCATGGCGTGCACAGGCACATGCACCAACACCAGTACAATCCAGATTTTCCCTCCCTGTTCTTGACTCATTAACAGCATTGTGCTTGTTGCAGTTATTTATCTAAAAATGGTGATTAAGATAAATAAGCCTGTGATTAGGACCTCAATACATACCTGCCTTATATCCTTGAATTGCTTCAGGTGGTTCTGATAAGGAGCATCTTCAACAAAATAACCCTCCCCATCTGTCAATGCCACATCAAGCTCTGGCCGCCTCATCTTCATATGATCAGCTTTGAAATTGCCATCGGTTACAAGTATGCGTCGTCTCAACCAGTAGCTGGAGAGCAGATGGTCAGCAAAAATCAAGAAATCAAGTCAAAACAAATCTTACTATTCTTGTGGAGGATACCAGTCTGGTGCAACATTAAATCCAGGTTGGGGACATGCAGGACAAAAGTCAGCAAGGTCACCATTCCCAGGCTTTTTTTCTGTATCATGGCCATAGCCAAACTTCTTCAAGACTTGTAAATGACGCCATTGCCTTGACACACGCATTAGCTCTTGATATCGATCCTATCCCAAATTGAACAATAAGTTAAAAAATGAATGAGATAATTACGAACCTTTACATTATCTGGAAATGTCTCATTTGTAAGTCGCTGTAGTTTCGTATAGAAATTTCTAGCAGAAGTCTGGCACTCCATGGAATCAATGTGAAAATAGTGTAGGCATTGGAAAGTAAATGCTGTTTTGGGATTGTGGATGGAGGCAGAGAAAAGGCCCATGCAGAGTAAAATGATATCCCTGCTTTGTCCATTAGGACATTGGCACCACTGAACATTGTGCTCATGGACCCCCAGCCTGTCAATGATTGTCAAAGTGGATGTGGGAGATGGAGACTGAGCGGATGATGGGATGGGGAAGGAACCATCTTGGTGTAGACCTGGGCAGGGATATCCATCATGTCCCAAGTATAGGACCAGGCCAAGGTTTTTGAGTGAAGTGTCAGTGAAATGATTACCATTCCAGGCCTGTATTCGATGGAAAGGGTTTCTTCCATGCTCCTTTACACAGCAATCTTTGCAGAACCAATTCTTCCCAAAACAATCGCTGCACCTGTAGGCTCCCTCACATTGCTCACAGGACATGCAATTATGATTGTGTGGAGGGGTTTCTTTATCCAGCAGCTGAAAAAGATACATCCCGATATTCTCCTTCCATTCCCTGAGGTAATCATTTTGAGACTATTAGGAGAAATAGTAAAATTGGTGGTAACTATAAAGAAATAAGAAGCACTACCCTTCCACTAGCCTTTGTGGTTTTGGCCTTTTTATTTCTAATGGATGACTCCACATCAGGCCCTTGGTTATAAAACTCATTGTTAAAATCCTCTTCCTTGGAAGAAGATATATGAGGGGCTTGTCTTCGTTTTACTGGAGCTGTGGGACTCCTTTTCCTTTTATTTTGGAAGGTGAGGTAGGGCTTTCCGTTACGAGCCTTTTTTTCCACAATCTCAAGTCGTATCACTTTACGAGTCATGGTGGTTGAGTAATAAGAGGTCTTGAGTAATAAGAGGTCACGTGCCGGCTCGTCCAGACGACCCGGCACGTGACCTCTTATGTAATCATTTTTGCTTGTATGTGGTGCACTGTACAGACAATGTGGCTCATGATCACTTGTTCATGCATGCCACATTGTCACAACATTATAGCACACTGCCACTCATGCATTATTAGATGTAATTGCTGCAACTAAATTGACTTGCAAATATGAAATGTAACAATCGCTTTTATATAACAATTATGCTATCTGCTGTCTGGATAAATATCCACGTGAAAAATACTTCTGATACCATTCCAGATGTGGCCAATCTGTCCTGGGAAGATTTAGCCGATGATGGATGTTATCACGACAATAGAATGCATAGCATATCCTCTCCCCTCCCTCCCAATTCTTAACCCCATGTCTGAGTACTTTTCCACATATTGCAATAACAGTCCCTGGGTTGTATTGCAGAGTTGCATCAATATCAGGAAGCTCCATCAAACTTGACCTGTATGTCCCTGCTGCGACAAGGATGTCATACATGGATGGGTTGCCGCCCCTGTCACGATGGTATAGTGTCTTCCTGTTGACGATTACACCAATTGCAGTAGTTTGGGATGGCCATTTCTTGACATTGGGTTGGTCCTCCCCAAACCTTTCCTTCAATTCTCCCACAGCTTTCATCCCAGCATCAAATAGTTGAGTGTGGACCAAACTGAATATGGTATCCACATCCATTCCTGTTTCCTTCATGGTATTTAGCCAAGATCTTGTTGTTGTACCTGCCAATGATTTGGAAGGTGCCATGTCATCAACCAATCTCTGGAAGAGTAATGTTTAGCATCCAAAAAATGATCAAGTTTTTGAAGACATTCCATACATCTTTCCTTGCTTGAAACCAGCCCACTGCAAAATCCAATGAACCAGGCTCAAATATTGGATCTTCATCTCCTTCCACCATAAAGCTGTCTGGATGATTGCGCCATGATGGTTTATTGGGACCAACAACAATACTACTTTTCAGATCCTTTTTTAACAATATTGTAGCAGATGCAATATCATCCTTTATTTGGTGAAGAAGATTCAATTTTAATATGATTGCATAAGATAAATAGACTTACCAGTCTATGGTTTAAGATCCCTGGCAAATACCATAACAGTATCTTCCCATGATTATCAATGAAGACAGCAGGGTCCTTGACATAACCAATGGAAGTCTTCTTAAAATATTTTTCGAGTCTTTCATTTGAAGCCGACTCGTTCCAATTTTCTTCAATCGTCATTTTGGTCATATCGGCATAATATTGAACATCGAAGTTAATGCGGACTGCATATTTGATAAGAATAAATTTTCATCAAGAAATGATCTTGACTTACTTGGGTTTAGCAATGCCAGAACTACAATCATCCCCATTCTTGTTTGATATTGATTTTCCCTCAAGTATTCTAATTTGAATTTCAAAGAATCACTGAGACGACATATAAGCCATAGGTTGGTATACTAGAAAAGAACTTGCACATACATTATTTTACTCTTTTCTTTTTCAAAATCCCTAGGTGGTGTTTTCTCGGGTACATCATAAAGTGATGTAGTATCATTCAATATCACTTTTACCCTTTCCTTTGCCATGTGAACTCTCCTAGTATTCATTTAGAATAGTTTATTTAAGTTTATGAGCTAAAACATACTGTTCAAGGGTTTCTTCACCCAGGTCTCCCTCAATATCCATTGTCCCTTCTGTCTCATCCATTGCAGCCCAATGGCGACGGTGTGTTTGTGGTAATTGGGCACGAGTGTAGGACGACATGATAGTTAACAACAGTATAGAATATGAACATGTGACTTTTTATATTGATCACATAATTAACACGATGTAAAGGGGTTATTTTACCTAATATAGTAATAAGAAACCATATACTTTGCAAGTGCTAAGAGAAGTTGTTTTTCTACTATACACACTGGAAATAATAAATAAGTTAGTTATAGCATGTATTTTATTATATTTCGAATACTTCACTTATTTTCGAATACTTCACTTATTTTCCATTGCGTCTTATTCGATTAACACATACTATCTCAATTAAACCGCTATCAACGTCTCAAAATGATCGACGAAAATACTTATACGGTAAGAAAATCTTTTTAAATCTTTATTGTCATTTATTCATATAAATTAGTACGGCGATATCGTTAAATTCACGTTCTATGGCGAAATCGAACGCGGCGTTTATATCGATACGCATTATACGGAAGAAGAGACTGTTAAACGGAGGGGAAGAACGATAATAGTAAGTCAAATATTTATTTATAACTTTGAACGCTAATAACTATTTAAAGTACCCTGCGCGTCCGGTCTCGTATCGCGTACATTTTCGCGGCGGAATATACTATGTACCGTTCTCAAAAGTTGTAGTTGACTAATGCATCCGATCAGTAGTCACTTTCACGATTTGATTTATATTTCTTGAATAACAAATTCATTTTATCAATTTTAAATGCCCATGAATAACAAATAGTCGACGACGCAAGAACAACTCGGTATTGGAATCGTCAGCCACGGTAGTCTCTAGGATTTGTATAACTAAAAAACGATCGCGAACGATCGCGAGTAAAGGTCACGTGCCGGCTCGTCCAGACGACCCGGCACGTGATATATATATATATTATTTTTCGTTTTTTTATTCCCGATACTCTTAGTATCGGGTCTTGTGGTTCCCAAGGGCCAAAAAAAAACTGTAATAGATCTGGGAGGCCGCCCCCTCGCCCCGCCCCCCTCCTTCTCCTGCGCCGGGCGCTCTGCCAAAACTCGCAAACAGCCGGTTCTCCTGCTTAGTCATTCGTTACTCAGGTGGAGTAATTAGGAAGGTGCATGCTGAAAGAAAAACGCGTTATGTGGTGGTCCCAGCCCAGACCACCACACAATGCGCGTATGAGCAGCAGACTTTATTGAGCAAACATATGATTTATTGTACAAAAGAGGGGGATGAAATGTTGTGTCCAGAAATTGTTTTTGCAGGTAGAGGTGGAATATAACAAAAAATTTCACAATCAAGTGAGTATCGGGCTTTGTTAGGGAGAGCCGGCCTTACAGAACTTATTACAATTATTTGGTATCCATCTAGAGAAACAGCTTGCAACGATAAAAAATGAAAATTTGTGGGATATAATATGAATGTCGAGTGGCACGCATCTAGAAGTCCTCATCAATTGAGCGGAGCAGAATATATTCAGAACATATTTCGATCGAGGCTCAAAACAAAATTCACAAGCTCTTGCTTGTCTTGGCATTATCGGGTGGGCCGTTGAGTAGTCTGAAACTCGTTTTTCGGAAAAGTTGGTTTTGCCCTGCAGCGAGATCATGTCCATAAAGTCAAATGGATTTGTAACATTGTAGACTTTTTCATTGCCGAGTGCAACTAGGAGCCGATCGGCAACAAACTCGATATATTGGTACATCAAGGCTGCGTTCATTCAAATTAAGGAAACAGGGAGGGCATCTGACGAATCAAAGCTAGTTAAACGGCCAGAGCGTAATTAAAAAAATACATGTACTGTACCTGTCAAGAACTCTTGCTCGATGCCAACGGCTTCCGTGATAATTCTCCTCACTGTATCTGGGTGTGGGCGACGTTTCAAGTGACTGAACAAAAGACAGGCAAAGTCGGTATTCATGCCCTCGTCATGATCCATGAGTTCATTGGAGAATGTGAGGCAAGGCATGAGACCGCGCTTCTTCAACCAAAATATGGACGCAAACGAGCCAGAGAAAAATATACCTTCGGCGGCGGTAAAAGCTAGAGACGTTCCGCGAATGTCGATCGTTGGTCACCGATCCATTGAAGAGCCCAGTTAGCCTTGAGTTTGGATGCAAGGGATTGTCTCAATAGCGTCGAACAAATATTCGCGTTGAGCGGTGTCTTTAATGTAAGTATCAATGAGGAGGGAATACGTGTCCGAGTGAATGTTTTCCATCATTATTTGAAAGCCGTAGAAGTACCGAGCCTCGGCAGCTTGTACTTCGTTTGAAAAACGCTTAAGAAGGTTCTCGTTTACAATCCCGTCGAAATCAGCGAAAAAGGCAAGGACGTCCGAAATGAAATGGCGTTTGTTGTCGTTGAGATGGTTGGTCCAGTCATGAAGATCCTTTGAAAGATCCATTTCCTCTGCGGTCCAAAAAGAGGCTTCAGCTTTTTTATTTTGTTTTGGAATCAACATTTATATACCGCTACATATGGGTGCATACCGAGATCTGTGTCTGGGATGTCAGATTATTTATATAAAACAGTGTGGTGGCGTGGAAATAAGTCATTAAGTAAGCGTTGTAGGCAACCAAAAAAAAAAGGTCACGTGCCGGCTCGTCTGGACGACCCGGCACGTGACCTAAGTGGAGGAGGAGAATTCAGCATTTATATACCGCAACATGTAACTATTACAAAGACGCGGTCACAGCGTGTACTGCTCTAGTTGTGAGTGTATGTTATGTAGTAATTAGGGTGGTACGGTAAGTTCATCATGTGGGGGCTTGCGGACGTGCAGAGTTAAACTGTACGAGGTTATATGCGAGTTAAAATAAAATGTTCATGGGGGGTCGTCACGCTCTGGGGGTGCATTGAAGAGTCTGAGTGGGGACATTTCTGGCGGTTGTGGCGTCGTGTATGGACGTCCATTCCTTGTGAAGGCGCCGGAAGCCTCCAGGAATTTGGCCGTGGCTAGGAGGCCTTTTAGGGTACCCAGAAGTATATTCGGGTCGTGGTGTCGTGATGCTGCCGATAATAAGTGTCTATGTTCTTCGACGTGTTCGCAATTGTGGAGGGTGTGGTCGCGGACATGTACAGGGTCTGGGGGGATCTGGTGTCCGCAGAAGCAGACGGTGTCGTGTTGGATGTTGAATCGCGCGTAGTAGGCGGTGTTGTGTCCATGCATTGTTCTGATTTGCGTGAGCCTTCCGAATACCTCAATCTTGTCTCTCAGTTGAAGGAATACCGGGTCTGGTTTTGTGGTGGGTGGGCGGTCTGTAACTTTCCCGAATGCACCGGTCAGGGGGTGTATCCGGATCGCACGTTTCCACTCGCGGCGAACCAGCTTCAATCGCTTTTCCCCAAAGTACGAAAGGGTGTCCGACAGCATCTCGTGGTTTTCTCGGCATCCGCGTTTTGCTAGGCGGTCCGCGCATTCGTTGATTTAAATGTTGCTGTGTCCTGGTACCCACTATACGTGACCTAAGTAAACCAAACGAACAGCATTAATTTTACCCTAGACTTCTATATCCTCACACCCTAATCATCCCAATTTTAAGTAGGATAATAACTACAGCATCTTTGCCCTAGACATATATAGTACAATTTGTCATAATGCATAATGTTGGTTCCCACCTTGGAGCCATACATTATGAAATTTATGCAATATGATAATGTGCATTTGAGGTTGGTTCCCAGTCAATCTATGCATTATGAGATCTATGCAATGAGGATATGCATTATGACAAATTGTACTGTAAATGGTCAATAAACACAAGCTGCATTGTTTAGTTAGTAACCATGACAACAGTCATGTGCAGACACGTCGCGACGCGTCGCGTCGCGTCGCGTTGATTGTTTAATTACGTAATCCTTCTGTGGCAATATATAAAGCCAAGTCATTTACACCAAGGATTCTTTCCAACCCCAGTGATACGCTGGCGTTATACAATCCAGCTGCAGATGGATTGTATGGCGCCGGTGTATTGCGCCCTCCCCACCACTATTCTCTCTCTCTTTCACAACGTTTTCATGACCGCAAATTTGTCTTTACAAGGTACGTCTTTAAATTTTCGCCCACCATGCTGACAATACCCTTTTTAATTTAGCACCCCAGATGCTATCCGCATCACAGACAGACTCCGGTCTTGTCTCAGCCCATGGCTGATAACCAGGTACCAGGCCTAACCAGCCCGGTTACCTTGGGATTTTTTAGTGGCGGGGTCGGCAATTGCTACGGCTTTGCTGCCCGCCACAGGTACGTATTTACAGGTCGGTTTTAATATTCGCTCACTCTGAATAGTTATTTGATATTCCCACATCACTGACTAACTTCTCTACTTCACAGGTTTTGTTTCCGGAATTTTATCTGCAAGTTTGACTCGAGTATAAGGTGTATTTTATTTTTCTAATTACAATTTTGAGCTCACGCGATTTTAGATTTGTAGTCGTATATAGGGTTTTTGTTTGAATTTGAGGAGCTTGCCGATTTTTTATTTTAGTAGCAAGTGCATCAGAATGCGCGCTCTGATGCATTTGTTACTAAAATAAAAACCGGCTTAAATAGAATATTTGTAATTGGAAAAGTTTGTATAAACACAATTGCAGCAAATGTAACACGATATTCTCTGTGGATTTGATAATTTTTGATGGATGATTCTTCTAACCCTAACCCTATGTATATTTTTAATTGTTTTGATTGATGATTGCGTCACCATTGGCGAAGTGCGCTGTCTTGACATTCCATACATTTCCTCATGCTCACGCACCGTTCACGCACCGTGTATGGCGGTTCCCAGTTGTCTTCTGCGCCATCTCCAGCCCCTGTAGTTTTTTCAAATAGATCTACGAATCCGCGATGCTTTTTGGTTAGTGGATTCTCCCCAGGTGCGTTCTTTGGTTTTTGGATACCGCTTCACCGATCGGTTGTTTTCTCGGTCGACTAGGTCCGCGCTTTGGCATAATAGGGAAGATGATGCGGGAGTAGCAGAGACGACGTGGACTTAGAATACGCACACGCGCCAATTCAATATACTACCGTTGTTTACATTTCTACTAAGTATTGTGACACAACAATGGAGTAGCGGCTTTGTTGCATTTAAATGGGACAATGGAGAGGAGTAGGAGATGTGTTGTGGACTTGGCTAGGGCGGAGAGGTCGGTAGTCCAAGATCGCAGATAGTCGCGAGGGATCGCGGATAATATGATCGATCGGAGGTATTGTCGGGAAAATGTAGCGAAAACGGAATAAATCTCACAAGCGAATGATTCCTGGATGTAACAAAATATATATATTCTTTACATATCAATAGTCATGTCATTCTCTATATTGCAAATGCCAACATCATGGTCAAGTTTGTGCTGAAAATTACCAATCGCTGTGAAAACCAATAGTAACTACTGCTGCCCTCTGAGTGAAGCAATTCAGACTTTTTTAAATCAAACAAGGTATCTGCCAACAACAATCAGCCCTTCTATAGCTACTAGTGTAATCAATGCAGGATAGTGTAGTCATAAGGAGTCTCTGTAAATCTTGTAAGTGGTGGAATCAATGTTAGCATTGATGGTCTTATAGGGTATTGGTTCACTGGAGGGATTCACAGTGCAAATTGATGAGCAGGGTTGACAAAGGTATATGCTGAGGGCCATGACTTTTGATTCTCCAAATGTCTTTTTTTAATGTGAACTTTTCATTACACTGCTGCACTATTTGACATGCAACTATGTATATATTATTTCCCTCATATTAATTACACTGTTGCACTATTTGACATGCAACTATGTATATATTTTCTGGTTGCTTCCCTCATGTTCTTGGCCTCCAAACCCTCCCAGATGGAATCAACTCTTTGGCGATTGCTAGATTTGGTCTGCGACATACTCCCATACTTGAAATCATGATATCGGTATATTTTCAAAGATACTCACCCAGATAAACTTCCTGCATTTTTCAGGATCTTGCATGAAAATGTTTGCATAGTGGATCACATAGAATCCACAATCGCTACCGTTTTCTTGTTGTGGTACCTGAAGAACTGTTACATGATTTTTTTCTCAGTGCATTTAAGCAGTTGACACTCACCGATACTGAAAATGATTTTGCCGGCTCAATTTCTTGACTCGATGGTACCTTTGCCATATGGCTTAAATAGCCAGCCAGGGCGTTACATATTTTACTGTAGCTTGATGGGCTCTGTAGCGAGTCAAGCACATATATCTTTCTAGGTTTCATTAAACATTAGCATGTATTGGTTCAAGCAGTAAGACTTACGGTTTACGATCATACATATCTGCAACTGCAGCTCCTGGGTCATCAATAATCCCAAGAGCCCAGTGGTTATTACTAGATTCAATCATCAGCTTGGCATTGAGATGGATTGACGTTCCACTTACTCCAAATTACATGGCACCAATAGGAACTGCCTTTCCATCAATCCCTGCGACATCCCCCATCTTTCAACACTTTTAGGGTTCCTATGGATTTCACAATGATTAGCAAATGTCCTTTTGAAATATAGCTTTTGTTGCTTACTCTTTAAGCAACTTGGTAAAAAAAAACGTACTAAAAATATAGCAATTTAAATCAGGCGTCTTAGCCTTGGCACACATCAATTTCCATCTACAGTGTAAATATTAATAGCTTTAATGTCATATGAAACAAAGAATGCTTACTCCAAGCCAAAGCTCACAACCTCGTCATTCGCCCATCTTCCATCTTGAAGTAATTTCAAAGATGATTTGGGAAATACCGAACCGCATGTTGTTTAGATGTTGCCATTGTCATCGTCGCCATTGTCATCCAGTGCAGACGAGATAATTGACATTGCATTAGAACTAATCCTGACACAATATTGTCATTTCGTGAGTTTCAGAAACCAAATGCTTACTCGTTTTCATCAAAACGATCTCGATTAGGATTATTCCAGAGCCTATAACATAATATATATTGTTCGTCCATGATACAAAAAACAAAAAGCAAAACAGCTACCATGCCATGTCCTTCTCTACCATCGATCGAAATCCGATGTTCAACTTTAGCCATTGTAGAAATTTTGTATAAAGGCCGACATCATCCTTATTATCGAGAAGGAACTTGATCGATATTTGGCCGCCGTTAGGTGAAGACGCATCGAAACCGGAGATAGATGCTGGGCGAGTAGGTATGATATGGAGACGCACAGAGCCACTGTTGCTCGATGTGATGATCTCCGGACCCTTCTCAAACTAAATACATTATTTGCTATTATCAATAGATATTTTTAAAATACTCACCTCGACAGCCACGACTTCCCGTTCAATGCGGACTTCGATCTCTGTCATACCCTTCTTGACGATGTATATGCTGTGCGCACTCGGATGCCATTGGACTCTACTGCCGGCTGGCTCATCTTCCGATGCGTAAATTGTTTGTTGGCCAACCTGAATTGCAATCCAGTTGAGATAAAGGGTAGATTCAGACATGTAGAAATAGGTGTCGAGTGAGAGATGATCGATATCAATACAAGTATTTGGAACTCCGCTTTGAGGCAAGTCAGGTGATTGATGCGCCCGATCACCCAAATATAGCCAAATAATCGCGTCGCGTTTTGTTATCTACCACCTCATCGCTACATCGCTACATCGCTATCACGCACTGCTATCGCACATTGTTATTGCACACTATCACAAGTTGCCATTATCACAAGTTGCCATCATCAATGCCGTCATCACAAAAAGCACCATCAATAGATTTGGCAAATGCGGAAACATTAGAATCATCTCAGCTGACAATTCCACGTGTTCAAACCGATACGACCACCTTGATTCGCGCCTGCCCGTGGTATACTGGAGTTCCTTTAGCGCCAAACCGCACCGAATACTTGATGAAGGAGTTAAACGACAGCACACATCCGAAACCACTTTTAAAACTAATACTGGTACGTTATCTAACAATCCAACAACAAACGATTTATTTATTTATCAATAGACATTTGCGCGGCAAGTCGATTCCAAGGCCCTCCAAGACATTCACGATAAGGCAACCCGAGATTTTGTTGCTCAGTTCTTGGGCGAGAAACCGAGGCAGATGTCATGCGAGGAACTTGTAAAAGAAATTGCAATGGCTGCTGATACGACCAAGCAGATGCCATACCTCATCACTGCATCCCAAATCGTCTTCCGATATCGTTTGCTCGACATATTCGCCGATACCCTTGACTGTCCTAAGCCCCCTGCATTCCATGAAGTTCAGAGAATGGCGAGACCTCCATGCAAAGTTCAAACGATTTGGAACGTAAGTCACTATCATCAAATTCAATATAAGATTTCGCAATACTCATATTTTTATATCAGACAATTGGATACATTAAAAATTGGCCCACGGTAATTAAGAATTTCAAGGCCATTCATCGCTTGCAATTTCAACATTCGTCATCCGCACCCATGAAGTTCCAGCCTCAAGATGATTATCGTGGTCTACAGTTTTCGGCAGAAGAACAACGACACTTTCATTCCGGACTCGAGATTCTCGAAAACATGAATATGCTCGAAACCAGCAAAAATTACTGGAGGGTGATGTACAATATCCAAGTCATGGTATTTGTCTTGTGGTGGGTTGGAAACGTGCGTCATATTCTTTTACATTTAAGTTAAATACTCACATCATTGTCACAGGGGTTTGTGGATTTTCCAGCAAGCGAAGACGACTTGGTATTATCATTGACACAGTACGTATTTCGTTTCTTGTTTTGTCACGAATATCTTAAGTCGCCTACAAGACGCTCTGTGCACCTCAACATGCCGGAACAGTTCGTCGATCGTCTTAAAACCGTTTTAGCGTCTTCGCAGAGCATCTCGTCGCTCATGCGTAATATTTCCTATCTTGCGATTTTCATTTCGCCTTTACTTTTGTTGCATCCCAAAAAGTTTGATCAGACAAGTATCAGGAAGGATGCACTCATAGCGGTAAGTCCACTCATTTGACTTTATCGATATTCGCTTACAAGTTAAAATGGCAGCAACACTTATCTCTCGGGAATATGCGACCAGAAGCAGTGAGGATGGCAGAGAACGCGATGTGGAAGCTCCTGCTTGGAGCGGCTGCAGGTTTGGATCGTACTGGCGAGATGGAACGGTTCTTTGAGGCGACTTCAAGCATTATGTCAACGAACCTGAACCAGCTCGAAATGGATTGGTTTTTGAAAAGTACGTTTCATATTTTCTATTTATGACTGTATTTTAATTGATTCGCACAGGTGGCTTCGACAACATGTCTCAATCGATCTTGGATGAAGATGGCGATGGTCAGTTAACACTAATTTAATATTTTCAATGAAGTAACTGACTAGCTTAACAAGCCTCAATGGGAATAAGTTCCGCATTTGAAACGGCCGTCGGATTGCTATCAGACACTCATCATCCAACTCCTTTACCCCTGATAACGCCCGCCGCGGGCACCGATATACCTGGTAATGATGTTGAAGAAGTCCCGCTCACGATAATGGATACCGACGACGATCAGCCATGGCATGCCCAACCATCCGGAACTATTGATCCACGTCAACTGGGGCTGTTTGGACCTGGGATCCATGCTCTGGTGACTTCGGAGTATGACGAGGATGCTTCCAGTCTGCCGATCCTTACTCCCTCTGATGACGGAAACGCAACGTCAGGAGCTGCCCATGATATGTTGGTGAATGCAGCTCAAAAGCTACGAGAGATGGTCGGGAAAGATCGGAAAAAGCGCCCCGATGAGAAGGTTAGGGAGGAGCTAGAGTCGGAGGAAGAAGACGACACCACCCGCGACGTAACTTGGTCAGAAAACAAATCGAAGCAAGTTGGGCAGTCCCAGGAGGCTGGTCGTGTTGCTCGAGAGGCCTCAGCATCGAACGCACGTGTTAAAAAGACTCGCGGAAAATCGACGGTCAAGGTGGAGGAGGTTTTTACTTATGCACCAGATCGAGAACCCGACATTTCGAATGTACGGATTGTTCACAACGTATCTGACGATTCCGACGACGAGGTGGTCAGCAAGGTTGCACCAGGGAAAAATTACAAAAAGGGTGACTCCGTCAAGTTGCCGCGAATCAAAGAGAGCGATGCGTGGGTCGACTACACTTATCTTGCTTCGACGAAAACTGTAAGTTATTTTTTTTGGATATTATGTATGATTTTGACTGATTTCTTTCTCCAGTTTAAGACGGACTCGGCTCTTTTTAAAGGAGTTGATAAGAGCGTAAAAGGGCTCTACCACGAATCGAAACCGTTGCACCATCTACCCTCGGCAAGATCGCGCGAATACAGCCCAGGAGTTTCGGAATTTTTTGTCACGACCGACGAAGAACTGAATGCGATGTCTCCTCAAGAGGTGCAAGATATTATGCGCCATCGCCATATCCTAGTACCTGGAAAGCCAACCGGCAAGAAGTTTGATCGTGCCACTCTGAGATCGATTGGTAGTCTGACGCAAAAGCGTCATGTCCAAGGTGAGTACCATATGGTCCATTGTAGTCGTTTTTTTGTTCCTAATGACTTCAAAGTAAACGAGCTCCGATCGATCGATAATCCCAACAATATGCTTAAGATGGGAACGCTTGAAGATCTTCTGCGCGTGGATGAACACGGAAAGCAGCCTATCCTCAACGTACTCGACATCCCCTTGGGTGGCGCAGCGAAACATATGCCGCCTCAATTTGAGTAAGTCATTTTATTTATCTACTCAATTAGATCGTAGATTAACCCTAATTCTAGAAATTTGTCGTCGAGCAACCAAGCGTGGCAAGAGACGACAGGTCACCCTTCCATCCTACCCATTCCCCCCCCAGCCGATACCATGCAATGGGCGACGGCTGGCACAAAGCATGCCTTTTCGTGGTTTCATCTAGATGATCACGGTATGTCAACCGTCGTGCATGTGGAAACGGGGAGCAAATACTGGGTAGTCGCTCGACCCAAGAGAGGTCGCGAGGAAAAGGCCTACAAGAATTTCGGTGCAGCTCATCCGTTTGAGTCATGGGAGCCTGAAAGTTCGGGGTCAGAGTTTTGGGACCATGAAGGCGTTGTTTTAGAAGCTGGTGACAAACTGTAAGTGCGGTTTCTCACTTATGCACCTCCCATCATTAAAAAGCTGAATTGATCAGATACATGAAGCCCAATACCTTCCACTATGTCGTGACACTGGAAAATTCGGTTACGATCGGTCGGCATTTTTATTGCGCGTCAACCATTTTGCAAAGCGTTATCGGCATAGTTCACACCTTTTTGATGGGAAGCGGAATCACCAACGTCAGCCACCAAGACGTTCTTCAAAGCGTCCTTCGCCGTCTCATGGGAATGTGGTGCATGCGCTATGGCGAATCTTCGTATTCATTCGACGATCACCATACTCCCGATGTTTCTACGCCAATCGGGCTCCAGGATATGATGGCCCTTGGAAACGCGATGGAGCTTGGAAGAGTTCTTGACCGCCGCACCTATACCGATAAGGGTATCAATAAAAAAGAAGGTGCAGAAATTATTGCGTCAAGGCTGTGGTACCGAGGTTTCCAGACAGATTATGCACTCAAATACCAGATTTTCGTCGGGGGCAGGCCAACCAACCCTGCCAGTATATTCAAACGTTCTCTGGTCGAGTTTGCGGCATCAGTTGTCACGTATAAGCGCGAGTTGGACTCGGACGAAGACCGCCGCTTCTCCCCATTATCTCTCGAGAAGGAGATGAAGAAGTTCTTCCGAATCAACTACCCGGAGCTCGTTGTTTGCTATGAGAAGCTCGTCAGCGATGGGCACAAGTACCTGTCCTGGTCTGGCGACGCCATTCATATTACCCCTCGGCCAAATACCAATTCGTGGGACGAGTCTTACAACTTCGCAGATCTCGACTTGTATGACATTACCGAATATACTGACGTCAAGACCCACCTCGACACGCCCCACCTCGACACGATCCAGGAGGAAGAGGAGGAAGAGGACGGCTCACCAGACGCTGTGGATAGTGTTGCTCCTCGATTGAAGGCTGCTACGCTTAGTCAAGGACCATCTCGAACATCCAAACGCATCCAGGAACGTGCCGCTTCAGCTGGTAAGCAAAAATAGTGCAAAGAAAGTATTGATAATTTACTTAATTTTGATAAACAGAGCCATCGGTCCCGAAAGAGCCAAAGGCATCGGGTTCCCAGAAACCCAACTCAAAGGCATCGGGTTCCCAGAAACCCAACTCAAAAGCCCAAGGTAAGACAGCCCGAGGTAAGTGCATTAATTATTTATGCAACATGATTTAAATACTTAAATACTTTATAGATGCTTCGGATTCTGGTGAAGCACGGCCAAAGAAGAAGCAACGTCGATAATCATGCCGAGTTCTGGTTTTCTGTTGAGTCTCGATCATCCCTCGCTGCCCTCGCCCCATCTATCACGCATTCGTATCCCCCGCCATGTATATTCTCATATTTCCCCCCATGCACATAAATCTCCGAACACCAATCATTTCCCCCCCTGCATATAATCTCAATATCTCGGACAGTATTCATTCTGTAGATAATGTATTTTTATTGTTTCATTTTGTATTATAGTAGTCAATATTGTATTTGTATCTCCAAATTACTGTCAAAGTCGCAGAGATTATGTATCACGTGCCGGGTCGTCCAGACGAGCCGGCACGTGACACTGGAAAGATACGCGATAATCGTTCACGCGAGGAACGAACGGTTCAATATTATCTAAGGATAAGACAATAGAGGATTGAGAGAGAGTCAACGCGGCAAAGCACCTCGCTGTCTGGGCTTTGCCGCGTCCAAAATTGGGATCCCAAAATTTACAAGCGGCCTAACTCCGCTGTTCTCTCTCTCTTCTCCCTCTTCGCTCCGGCGACTTCCCTCGCTTTCCTTTTTTCTGTACTCCTCTCTTCACAATATCCACCTTCTTTTCACCTATGACTTCGACTTTGCCTGACGAGACATCGCTGAGGCACCTACGCCCCCGCCTTTTTCCGATACGTTGCCTTCGCCTTTGGTCAAGGCTAGAAAAACACACTTGAATATCAGACTTCTTAAAAACCCTGCCTAAGGCTAAAAAAGTTGCTCTGAATAAAGAAAAGACTGCCCGCAATCTAGATAGAAGCTTGAAGCGGGTATACCACCAGGCCGACCCGATAGCCCGCCCGGACGACGCGCCTGACGTTTCCTCCCTCATCACCGTTTCCTCCGAGGGCTCGTCTGCCCCTCCTCGCTTCTTGTTCCGCTCTCCTTCCCCAATAGGTTTTTCGCCTCGATTTTTAGTAAATCAATTAAATGGGCTTTACATTTACCCTGCATTATTTGTACAATCTACAAATACAATCTGTTCCCTTCACACTGACTCGGATCAATCAACGAGAAATTATCTTATGCCGTGCCTTGTTGGGTTTGAATAAAATTATATATAGGCGTATTTTTACAGTAAGGGAATACAGTACAATTTGTCGTGATGCATATGCATATCCTCATATTGAATAAGTCTCATAATGCATACATTTTGACTGGGAACCAACCTCGGGGCACGGGGGAAATGCACATTATCATACTGCATAAATCTCGTAATGTATAGCTTTAAGGTGGGAACCGACGCTATTATTTCAACAGACCCATATTCTGGTTCAACACTTCATGAAGCTTCGTCGCTGTTCATATTAATTCGCCGATATTAGCCGATGCTAGGAAAAACAGTGAAATGATTCAATAGCGACAAGTCATCAGTCCTGTGGAAACTTTGCGAGCTAACACGGCTCAACTCGTCATTGACAATTCTTTCTATGGGGGACAGACCGTACCAATGAATTTCTTGTCTCAATAGGCATCGACCACTTCTCGGAATGATCTTTTTTTTTTGGCTGTATCTACAATTTTGGCTTTAAGATTTGGTGCTTTTAGTCAATATTTTGCCTTCCCCTTACATCAGCAAAACCCCTATTCTGAGAAGTATTGGGAATGATGAGAAAAAGACCAAGAAATCTTACTGGGCAGAGTGTCACGTGCCGGCTCGTCTGGACGACCCGGCACGTGACACATGGAGCATGTATCTACGACAAAGACGTGGTTGCAGTGTGTACTGCTCTGATTATGAGTGTATGCTATTAATTAATTAGGGTGTTACAGTGAGTTAGTCAAATGGGGGCTCGCTGACGTGCAGAGTTACACTGTGCGGGGTTTACATAAGGGTTCAATAGGGTCGTTGCGGTCTGGGGGTGTATTGAATAGGCTGAGTGTGGGCGTTTCTGGAAGGTGTGGCGACGTGTAGGGTCGTCCGTTCCTTGTGAAAACGCCGGAAGCTTGGCAGTGGGCTAGGAAGGTTATTCGGGTCATGTCGTGATACTGCCGATAGTAGGTGTCTATGTTCTTCAATGTGTTCGCAGTTATGGAGGGTTTGGTCGCGGACATGTACGGGATTCGAGGGATCTGGTGTCCGCAGAAGCACGAGTCGTCGTATTACACTACAGAATATCTCCCACTGAATCTGACAAGGATGGCACGGGTTGAATTGACGCGGGTTGATATAAAGCGAGTTGAGCGTAATATCGACACCTTCCAGAATAATGGCCGGGATTTTAGCGACTATGGCACGTAAGGCAGCGGCATTATTATATCCGCCTGCATGCTCGACATGATATGTGGCGGAGAGGGATGGCACTTACAAAACAGGCCTTCAACCATAATTGGAGGTTTACCCAATAGACACGAAAATGACGTATCCACATGTGGCACGCCATCGCTATTAATGTCGAACATCAGAAACAGACCATCGAGTTGGCTAGAACATTTACGAACCCGGTTTGAACCAAATGGGTGCCCACCTTTCACACCACCGTTCCTCGTATTTGACACGTCGGGAATCATATAGTTCAACCTCGCCTTTACCTTTCTCACCGACAACAATAACCCCAACCCCTCATCCGTCAAGGTTGAGAGCTGTGAGCGGACTCAATCCACCTGACTGAAATCAACGGTGTGCGTCGCCATATTCGTGAAATTTGTTGCGGCAGATAAATGGATAGGCAGCATAAAGATCTGGTCGCATAACAGCCGAGTAATTAAACCTGAAAAGTTCAGAAGGTTCGAACCTGCTGGATTGGTGAATTAATAAATATGACAGAGGCAGCAATGTGCATACCAACTTCGGTGTGATGGACAGGTATAAAGCAAGTCAGCATGTTTCCAAAGCTCCTCCCCGCCAAGATCTACGTAGAGCTTTTCGCTCTGCTTCAAGTCCTTGAATGGTAATCCTGTAATAAAAGCATCTGGCTAGGTTGCTCCCACCGTCGATTGCGTCCTGGGTTCGAGATATGTCACAGGAAATACTTGTTGCCAAGCCAGAGAAAAATAACCACTTGACAGCTTTGCGCGCATTTTCTTCAAAAGATTAAAAACCAGTAGAAGCTGCAATCGCGATCGCCGAAACAAGACCTTGCGAGTGTTCAAGATCAAGATGGTAGAGCGTTATTTTCAGTACTGTCCCTCACACTTCTCCCTCATGCGGTGGTCGACTCTTGCGTCCTTCCACTCCACTCATACATCTTTCACCAGACGTACGAGGTCGATTTAAGGATTGTTGAGCTGATACTTTTGAAGCATGAATCTCGCTGGGTTGATGCGTTGCTGAAGAATCTCGAAGATTGATTGAGGAGCATGGAGGAACGTTTCGCTGGCGTTAATGGGGGGCAGGGAACAAACCGTTGATGTTGGAAAGCTTTCCCTCGCTCCCTATCCGCCGCTCAACATTTCAAGGCATACCCGCTGACGGCCAAATAACTTGTTGCTTGAGAGGATATGGCATATTTCCTGACAATGAATGGACGTCCTTGAGCCTCTCGTAACGGCTCGTCAAGATACCTCGTTTTACGAATGTCGTTGCGTGGCTTTCTGGTGCGAACTCCCGTCCTTCGATAACTTAACTTGCATCAGTCCCAATTTCGTCACCCCTCATCGGTTTTACTCAGCGCGTTCAATATCTTGTTGTTTTTCGCGCATCCGAATTCACTCTCGGTGAGCTAAGTGAACATATCGCCGACGCAACTGATCCTATTTATATTTGCAAGGGTGTCACGTGCCGGGTCGTCCAGACGAGCCGGCACGTGACACATTGTCTTGGGTCAATAATTTGAAATCTGTACATGCAAGATAAATGCTTGAAGTTATTTAAGCATGCGTTCGGCGTGACTTTGCCGCGCGATAACCCCACCTAAAAATATATTGAGATATAGCTTTGTCGCGTGTGGCAGAGAAACCGTTCGGCAACCTCTGTCGAAATCTGTAATCACGAAATGAGATAAAGATTTATTGAGATATCCCTATGAAAAATATATCGAGCTCTGAGCTCTATTTTTTGAAAATTCCACAACAAAAGTCACAGCTTGCTCTTCATCCACTGCCCCCGTTCTCTGGCTCTATGCACTATGGCGACAACAGTTTCTCGGTCAGATGAAAAGCTTTCCTACTGCAGATTCCGGGTGTATTACACTGGTTCGTGTTCATAGGGATCATAAATTTACAGTATATTGAAGTGTACAAACACCTTCCCTCCCTCTCTCACCCTGACATTGCACCTTGCTTTCGACTCCAAAGAGCCAATCCACCCGCTCACTGCAGAACTCGTCCTAGGCCTTCTCTTCCTCCATCAGAGCGGCATCGTCCACCAGGACATTACTGTAAACCGGCAACAGTAATGATCTCTCCCTTATGCGCCTTTGGGAACAACAACGTCGGTTTGCGTGTCAAAGGCAGCGAATAATCCGGGTGTTCGAGCGGGAGATATCCGTGTGCTCGTGTGGAGGGGGAGAGGTAGTAAAGAGGGTTGGCGAATTTACGAGTCCGAAGTGAAACGAGATGAAGGGGGGGTGCACACGCAAAAAAGAAAGCAGGGGGTGAGTGGGTACGTACAAGACACAGGTCAACGTGGGACGTTCTTCGGGCGTACGCGGTGAAGGGTCGTTTTCAGGGGACACCGAGAGGTCTTCCTTGTCCCTCGCCTCCCTCTCGCTCCCACTTTCGTCACGCAGGACGTGCGGACACGCCGTAATCGGCAACTTTGGCGCCTCGAGTGCATTACCATGCATCAACCTGTCATCCAGCTCGACACTCTCACCGCCATCGTCACCGTCACTGTCATCGTCATCCCAAAACTCTCGGGTTTACGGCCCCGTCCGTGCGAGCTCTCGGCGTCTATGAGACATATGCTGCGCTAGAGTTACTCAAGCTCACAAGTGATAATTTGCTCAAGGGTGTGTTATTGTATGAGTGCACTACTGGGCGTTTGCCTTCTTCTCATGTTTTTGTTGAGGTGGATGGATGTCTGTAATTACATTAAAGTAGTGGAGAACGATTTTGTCGAAATAAGTGTACGGCAAATCGCTACAAAATCACGCAATCTGATTTCTCTGTCAAAATCTCACCATATGTGTTTTTGACAATCCGACAAATTTATTTTTCAAAATTTCATGCCGTACGCGCTCTAAAATAGTGGGATGCCAGATGCATTGTCACAGTTGGGCTAACTAGAGGGTCTGCCTCGGAAAGTCAAATAATAAGGCCACAATCAGATGATCAACCTTAAATTTAGTGTTAATTACAAATAATAAAGTGAGTCACTAGTAAAGATGAAAACGTGTCTACATTTCTCCAACCATTGATAATGCACCAGATAGGTGGATCTGTATTGTATATCAATTGCTTTATCGCCCATTTCTGAGAGGAAAACATTTATTAGTAGATTACCAATCATTTTCTCATGCTCATCATGTGACCAAGTTCTTCTTTTCACCTTACCATCATCATTTAAAACCAACAACCTACTCAATGGCATCTTGGATCAACGATAACCGTGCAGCCATACTCAACAAGAACAGGGTTGAGTACAAAGGGCTTGCAGGTATAAGACAGAAGGCATTGCTAAAAAAAATTATGAGAGATCTTCAGGGTACAGATGGTGAACCCCTCCCGAACAAAACCCAAAAGGTTAAGCATACATTATATATATTGCATTGTCTGTCTTTATCTCACAATGGCAATAATAGGCCATTAAGGATTACTACAGGGAGGAAAATGATCCTCCACACTATGTAGCAAAGTGGGATTTAAGAAGGGTAGTCAAGTACTTAAAGAGGGAGGAAATCAGTGGCAAAATTTTGGCACCAGCAGGGAGCAAAGAGTACTTGCGGATTTATAATTCAACAGTGACACAGGTGGTGAATGGGTTGACAGAGCAAGAGAGGGGGGATTACCTGGCTCTTGCTGGGGAGTGGAACAAAGTTGATCCTCCCCATGAGGTACAACAAATGTGAGTAATTTATCTATAATTATTGACAAAAAATCAAAATGATACTATGTCAATTTAGGCAAGCAAGAAAAAGATTCATTCAAGCAACCCAAAAATATATGAAGGAAGTTGAACGAGAGATGGGAGTAAAAGTTTGTGTCTTTGCTGCATTGTTGCAAAATGATACAGTGAAAACACTAAGGTGAGTTGTAACATACTATCAATCTTATATGCCATTGATGAAGCATTTTTCAGCATGGAGACAGATGAAGAAGGGGGGTTTGAGAATTCAAATAAACACGCACATGCAAATGCAATGGAAGCATTTTCAACATGGGCTGGTGAAGCATTTGGTAAGTTCTTTATGTGCTCATCCATCATCACATGCCTCACAAATCAATATATAGATGATAGTAAAAGTGATATCAAAGATGATGAAGATGATGAGCCCGCCCCTACAGAAAAGAAGAGGAAAGGGATTAAAAAAGACCTTTGGGAGTTAAAGGCAGATATGGAAGGAAACCCAATGCTTCCTGCATTGGATGTATGTCCAAAAAGAGAGGCATTGAAAACCCTTATCAGGTCCATGACAACTATGGCATATAGTAAGCATTGCCCGACCACTACTGACCTTGCCATTAATCACAGCTATAGGAAAATCTACTGGCAATCCCCATTCATCAGTGCCTTGGGGTTTGCTTCAAAAAAATCCAGTGGATTGGATAGAAGCTGAATACTGGCCAAGGTCCATCACCATCCAAGATCCATCCCATATAAAGCTAAGGCAAGCCATGGAGCTTTATAACTTGTGGAGAGAGCGACAGGACAACAACAAAGTCCCAATAAAATTCCTGACTGTTACCCAAGGTGAGACAGTATTTTTCAACAATCATAAAAGAAAATGGGATGTTGAAAGCAGCTCAGATCAAAATCAACCATCAACTTCTCAATCCAAGCTTGGACATGCAGGCAGCAATGATATTGTCAAGGTGGAGATTGATGAGATGGTCATCCTTAGTGACAAGACAAAGACTAGGAAGGAAAAGGGGAAGGATAAAGGGAAAGGGAGGGAGGATGAAGGGTCAGCAATGATGGGAAATGGTAGGCAGCAGGAGATAGCAAAGCTAAAAGAGAAGGGGGGGAAGGGGAATGTTTCAGTGGTGGTTCCGCACACTGAACAATATAAGAAGTATAATATGTGAAAGGATATATATGATCACACAATCAAAAATATATATAACACTATCTTAGCCTGATTGGTGATTGTTTCCAGTGAGGTTGTTTGATGGAAATTTTGTGCAACATGACTTCTGTGAATGGGAGCCCCATCTTCTATTACCCATGCTGTACCCCATTCATCATAGATCTCCATATAAAAATCCCAAAGGGGTCCTGCAAGGAATAAGGTCAGTGTATGACCGCTCAGTTTGCTGCTCTTTTGGGAAAATGACATCCGAGGCGTCCGTAGGCAATAGCCCCCACACCTTTAGACTGGTCTGCCCTGACTTGAATGTCGGCACAATGCACTTCGGATGGTAAGCTTCACCAACCCTTCTCCATACCAATGAATTCCGATACTCTTTCCCTAATTCTACTGATGATTCATCCGTCCAGATAATCCACTGCCACTCCTCCTTGGTCCAGCTTGATGCCTCCTTGGCCCATTCCATCTGTCTTTGATGGTGTGTTGCAGTGAGGAATGGATTGTGCCATGCATGTCTAGAATACATGCCAATGGTTTGGTAGATAGTGGTTTGGATAGTAGATTTTGAGACTGTTGTCGAGAATCCTGTATTTATCGCAGAGGTCAAATCTGCTAGTGTTTGTTGCCAGTTGCTCTCTACAGCCCGTTGAACATGCCGGACTCCTTAGTCGTCGAGTTTTTTTGATCGGCCTAACCTTTTACCATCGTTGTGGTGACCTCGTATTGCATACATCCTGAGAAGTCGCTGAACTGTAGAAGCAGAGCAATTTAGATCATCGGCAATACCAACTGCTCGCCGGCCTTTTTTTTCATCTTGAAAATTGCATAATGTTCTGCAGGTGTAGTGTTCTCTTTTCCAATTTGTTTTGGCATGGTACACAGAGAAATGAATAATATAAACCAATGATTATGCGCGAGACGCATTAATTACGAGCAAAAAGTTTCACACGTGACTGTACATTATGGGCTACTGAACGGTTATGGTAATTTGGCACCAAATACCCTCAAAATTTGCCAGAATCCCCCCTAAAATAATAACCCAGAATACCCCCTAAAAAAAT
>Ga0210403_10001114_pt1 | contig 26108 bp, 23 predicted proteins | sample IncBWC19MmetaG_FD_150863 | JGI IMG/M metagenome (GOLD analysis project Ga0210403, IMG submission 150863) | Forest soil microbial communities from Barre Woods Harvard Forest LTER site, Petersham, Massachusetts, United States - Inc-BW-C-19-M | ecosystem: Environmental > Terrestrial > Soil >... | reverse complement strand
CGGGATGACAACGAGGCTCGGGATGACAACAAGGGAAATTAATTCATGGCACATAAAAAAGGGCAGGGCACATCTCGAAACGGGCGCGACTCCAATGCGCAACGGTTAGGCTTCAAGGCTTTTGGCGGACAACTGGTTCCTGGCGGCACGATTATTGTGCGGCAGCGGGGCACTCGGGTGAAGCCGGGGTTGAACGTGGGCCGCGGCAAGGACGATACGCTATTTGCCAAGATCACGGGGCGAATTGTGTTCAAGGATCGGGGCCAACTGGGGAAGTACGTGATGATCCAGCCCATCGCTGTGGAATAAAGTTTGACATCGTCACGCGGGCGAGGGCGCCCGCGCCACGCGGTTTGAAGAGCCTCGCCTTCGGGTGGGGCTTTTTTGTTTTGGTTTCCTTTGTGTACCTTCTTGTCCTTTGTGGTTGATGAAGTTCAAGTGCTTGAACCACAAAGGACAAGAAGGTACACGAAGGAAAATCCAACTTCTTTATGTTTATTGATGAAGCCACAATTCGAGTGAAGGCGGGGGACGGCGGGAATGGCTGTATGGCTTTCCGGCGGGAGAAGTATGTTCCGCGGGGTGGGCCATCCGGGGGCGACGGTGGTGATGGCGGGGACGTCATTATGGAATCCAGCGAGCGCCACAATACTCTGGTGCACTTCCGATTCAATCCGGAGTACAAGGCGGAGCGCGGACGTCACGGCGAGGGTTCGAACTGCAAGGGACGTGAAGGCGAAGACGTTTTGCTGAAAGTGCCGGTGGGCACGATTGTGTACGACGCCGACACGGGCGAGAAGGTACACGATTTTTCCCGCCCGGATGAACGCTTCGTGATTGCCTGCGGCGGGCGTGGTGGGCGGGGAAATGCGCGCTTTGCTACGTCCACGCACCAGGCGCCGCGCGAGCACGAAGAGGGGCGGCCCGGCGAAGAACGCGTATTCCGGCTGGAGCTCAAGCTGCTGGCCGATGTGGGGCTGGTCGGTTTTCCCAATGTCGGTAAGTCCACGCTGATTTCGCGTATCTCGGCGGCGCGCCCGAAGATTGCTGATTATCCGTTTACAACTCTGCAACCCAACCTCGGCGTGGTGGCAGTTGGAGAAGCGAAAGAAGAGCGCAGCTTCGTGGTGGCGGATATTCCCGGGCTCATTGAAGGGGCGCATTTAGGGTCGGGCTTGGGCATACAGTTTTTGCGGCATATCGAACGCACGCGGTTGCTGGTGCACATGGTGGATGTTTCCGATGCGAGCGGTCGTCCCGATCCGGTGAAGGACGTTGAAGTCATCAACGGCGAATTGAAAAGCTTTGGAGCGGGACTCGACCAAAAACCGGCCATAATGGTGGCCTCGAAGATCGATGTCGCGAACAAAGACAAGCTGGCCAAGCTGAAGCGTTATTGCAAGGAACACGGACTCGAGCTGTTCCCCATCTCAGCGGTGTCGGGAAAAGGCGTTGAAGAATTGAAGTATGCGATGGCGGACAAGGTGGACGAAGCCAAGCTTCAGGCTGCGGGCGATCAGCTTCAGGAAGAGCGTTTGAGCGCAGAGAGCGCTGAGGTCCCGCAGAGAGCGCGGAGGGGCGCTCATTAAGAAATTCGTGGTTGTTAGTGGGGAGTGATGAGAGAACTCCCTGATGGGTCATAGTGGACGAGACAGCCGCGGGGTCCTTCGACTACGTTGCCGCCGCTGCGCGACGGTAACTCCGCTCAGGATGACACGGCTTTAGGAATGTCCTGAATGCTACGCCTCCGCCATGTGGGAGCCGTGCTGGAAGTGGTATTGCAGGATCTTGGCGGCGAGGGCGGGGTTCATCGAAGGGGTCTCGGCTTCGATGGTGCGAACGACTTCGCCACGGCATACGACTTCCGCAGCTGACAGCCCTGCGATTTCCGCGGGCAACACCAGATTAATCTCAAGCTGGACATTGGCTGGAATCAATTCCTCCGCCCTAAATAGCAGGCCGGAGCGACTGATGTTCTCAGTAGTGCCGGCGCGCCAGGCTTCTTCTCCGATTGGCCTGTACTTCAGAGGCAACTGGAGTTTGAAACGCTGCGCACGGAACGGCGAAAGCTTCGTGTTCGGAACACCGGCTTCAACTTGCATGGCTAAACGGGCGGACATGGAGACCTCCTTGGGGAGCGGGGTATCGAGCACCTCGCGCACTTTTGCTTTGAGCGTGAGGAGGGTGAAGGGCTTCTGGAGCAGGGTGATACCGGCGTCCAGCGTGCCGTTTTGGCCAATCGCGTTCTCGGTATAGCCCGACATATAAAGCACCCGCATTTCGGGCCGACGCGGACAAAGTTGATTGGCCAGTTCGCGCCCAGTCATTCCCGGCATGACGACGTCGGTCAGCAGCAGGTGAATGGGGCCGGAGTGAGCGTTGGAAATCAGGATCGCGGTCGCGGGATCGCCGGCGTCGATCACCGTATATCCCTGGCGCTCAAGATATTCGCGGGCGAGACGCAGGACCGTGACTTCATCTTCGACCAGCAAGACAGTTTCGCGTCCTTGCTGAAGCGCTTTAGCCGCGGGCGCAGGTTGTAATACAGCCGCTTCGCCAGTCTCCGTTACCCGAGGCAAGTAGACTTTGAAGGATGTTCCCTTGCCCGGTTCGCTATACGCCCAGATGTAGCCTCCGCTTTGCTTGACGATGCCGTAGACCATAGAAAGGCCGAGGCCGGTACCCTTTGCTCCTTTTGTGCTGAAGAATGGTTCGAAGATGCGGCTCTGGGTTTCGGAATCCATTCCTACGCCGGTATCGCTCATGGCGAGCATTATGTACTCGCCCGGTTCCGCGGGTGGGTGAAGACGAGCATAACTTTCGTCCAGCGAAACATTCGCAGTTTCAATGGTGAGTTTGCCACCGCGAGGCATGGCGTCGCGGGCGTTGACCGCCAGATTCATAATGACTTGCTCGATCTGGCCGGGATCGGCCTTCGTCGGGCCAAGGTCGCTTCCGGGAACCATGACCAGCTCGATGTCTTCACCGATTAGCCGAGTCAACATTTTGAAGTTTTCTGTGACCACCGCATTCAGGTCCAGGACCTTGGGGGTGAGCATTTGCTTTCGGCTGAAGGCGAGGAGCTGGCGAGTCAGGGCGGTGGCACGGTTGGCAGCGTTGGCGATTTCCTGAGCGGGACCGCGGACAGCGGGGTCGGAGCCGATTCGCTCCAGTAGAAACTCGCAGTAACCGGAAATTACCATCAACAAGTTATTGAAGTCATGCGCGATGCCGCCGGCCAGGCGGCCGACCGCTTCCATCTTTTGGGCCTGGCGGAGTTGTTGCTCCAGGGCTCGGTGCTCGGTTACGTCCTCTGCGAATAGTTCGAAGTACGTGGTGCTGTGCTCATCGCGAATGGTCCGCCCGGAAAGGCGCACAGTGATGGGAATGCCGTCTTTACGGACCCAATCGGCAATCAAGCCGTTGAAGCGATGCGAGGAGCGAAAATGATCGGCGACGACAAACCATTGTTGGGTGTCGGCATACAGGTTCGCCAAGTTGCCGTCCACCAACTCGGAGGGCGAAGCGTAGCTCAGCATGCTGACGAGCGCCGGGTTGGCGCTCAGCAGGATGCCGTCCGAATCGCAGCGGCAAATCCCGTAGGGAGCATTGGTCACGAGCGAGCGAAAATTGATCTCCGATCGCCGCAAACCCTCCTGAGCTGAACGCAGGGCGGCATTGAAAGAGCAAATCAACAGGGCAACAAATACAAATAGGGTCAGATGTATGATTGCTTGGCGATATTCGGCGGGGGAGTGTTCTCCGGCTAAAGAGAAATAGGCGCTGACGGTGAGCGCAAAGGAGGTCGCGACCAGGCCCGGCTTCCATCCGCCATACCAGGCGCTGACCATAATGGCGACGGCGAACACGACCAGGCGGCTTTCGACGACGTCCGCCAGCATCAATGCCGGGATCAGGGCGAGGGTAATGCTGAGGACGGCGACGCCGTATCGGAGGATGGGCGCCCGAGCCGGGGGAATGTAGCGTGCGCGAAGAAGGGGGAGCTTCAGTCGCATACCTAACCAACTTTAGTTCCACAACGGGAACTCCGCGAGTTACGGGAGTTCAGGTGGTTGCTGACCGGTGGGCGCTGACCATGAGTACAACCATATCCACAACTGTTAGCCTGAATTTACAACGAGTTCGGCCTGTGAATGTCACTATGTCCCAAAATTCCGGATTTCGTGAATCAAGAGATACACGGGTAAGAAAAACAACACAGCGTCTGGCTGTTGGACACCTATGAACATCGGACTGCTTGGCGGAACCTTTGATCCCATTCATCACGGACACTTGGCCTTGGCGCGAGGAGCGCAAGAACACTTCAAACTGGGATGCATCTACTTCGCCCCGGCCAACATTCCCCCTCACAAGCAACGGCCTCCTCTGGCCTCGTATTTTCATCGCTACGCCATGGTGGCGTTGGCTACGATGAACGAGAAGGCATTCGTGCCATCCCTGCTGGAGTCGCCGGAAGAGGCGCCTACGGCCGCGCTCAACAGCAAGAAGCGGCAGTCTGAACACGCCACACCCGGCGCGAACTACACCATCGATACCGTTCGACGATTAAAACAGACACTCAAGAAGAGCGACCACCTTTTCTTCCTGATCGGGATCGATGCGTTCAAAGATATTGCGACCTGGCACGAGGCGGCGGCGCTTTTCCGCGAATGTGAATTCATTGTGGCGAGCCGTCCGGGATATTCTCTGGCCGATGTCGCCAATGCATTGCCGGAGGCGCTGCGCCCGAAATCGTCGGTGACCAAGCCGTTTGCCAAGCAACCCGCAAAGGGCGACCTCGTCCTGGCGGGTGCGACGGTGCATCTGCTGGAAGGCTTGCATCAAAACGTCTCGTCCACCGCAATTCGAGACGCGGTAGCAGCCAAGAAGCCTCTGACGAAATTCGTCGATCCTGCAGTAGCCGAATACATCAAGAAGGAGGAATTGTATCGCGGTCGATAGTCGTTGGCCGTTGGTCGTTGGTCGTTGGTCAATCGTCCCAGGCTATTCGTTGGAAATTGTTAGGTCCGCGATACGACATGCGGAGTATCGCTTGTCAGTTAGAATGAAGAGACCAACGACCAACGACGACTGGCCAACGACTAAATGAAAAAGAATGATCTGAAGCGACAAGTCTCCGAAGCCATTGCCGCCTGCCAGGAAAAACAGGCGGGAGAAATTACGATTTTAGAACTGGACCAGGGATCGGGAGCATTTACTGACTATTTCGTAGTATGCAGCGGGACCAACCCTCGGCAGGTCCAGGCGATCTCGGACGAAGTCGAGGAACGGCTGGAGAAGGCAGGGCAGCGTCCGACTCACATTGAGGGTTACAAGCAAGCCGAATGGGTTCTGCTCGACTACGTCAATTTCGTGGTGCATGTGTTCTCGGAGAAGGCGCGCAAGTTCTACGATTTGGAGCGTCTGTGGAAATCCGCCAAGCGATTAGAGCCGTCGGAACTGGGAAAGACAAAACGGACGGCAGCACGAAGCATCGTGAAAAAGCGAGCTTAGAAAACACCTGCCCACGGATACTGACTGATTTCACGGATAAAAAAGAGGACTGATCCGTCTCGATCCGTGCAAATCTGTGGCGTCGGTCTTTATGACCTCTTCTTCGAATTCAAATCCACAGTGGGGTAGTTCGTACCGCCTGATCGCCTCCGAGAAATGGAAAGCGAAATCGGCTGCGATGGGGCGCGACGTCACCGACGCGCTCGTCGAGTACGCACGACCAAAATCTGGCATGAACATCCTGGATCTGGCTAGCGGTACGGGCGAGCCTGCCATCAGCCTGGCATCCCGCGTCGGCTTTGAGGGTCATGTCACGGCCCTCGACCTCAGCAGCGACCTCCTCGCAATCGCGGCTGAACGGGCTCAGCAGCGCGGATTGAAGAATTTCTCGACGCAGCAAGCGGATGCTCACCAGCTACCGTTTCCAGATCAAAGCTTCGATTTGGTCACCAGCCGCTTCGGTGTAATGTTTTTTCAGGATTGTGAAAGGGCGCTTCGCGAAGTGAAGCGTGTACTAAAACCGGGGGCGCGAGCTTGTTTCCTGGCGTGGGGACCGTTCGAGCAACCTTACTGGTCGAGCACAATCGGCGTGGTCGTCGATCACGTTGGAGGGCCAGCCATCGCACCCGGCGGACCGGATCCGTTCCGGTTTTGCCACCCCGGGAGTTTGTCGTCGGTGATGCGGAAGGCGGGTTTTGGCGAAGTTAAAGAAGAAACCAGAACTCTGCCCTGGACCTGGCCTGGGACAGCAGAAGAAGTTTGGGAGCAGGCGCAGGCGGTTGCCACCCCGTTTCTTCCCCTGCTGCAGCGCATCCCAGCAGGCAAGAAAGACGTAATCGACCAAAACGCGATAACCGCGATTCAGAAACACGCCGATGGCGACAGCATAAAGTTTGGCGCCACGGTAGTTCTCGCCTCGGGAGCCAATATCTAAACACCAGAGACCCGATTGAAGGATCCGCTCCAACTCACCTCCGTCCAGGCCCGCCGAATCTGGCTGCATGCCCAGCGCCTGGACACCACCGAACCCTTCGGCCCCGGCCCGTCAGCGGTGGCGCACCTGGGCTACTTGCAGATTGACACGATCTACGTCATCGAGCGCAGCCATCACCACATCCTCTACACCCGCATCCCTACGTATCGGCGTGAGCATCTACATCAGGCACAGAGCATCGACAAGACCGTTTTCGAGTATTGGACGCACGCCCTATCGTACGTGCCGACGGAGAGCCTGCGATTTTATGTCCGTGATATGCGCCAGGCGCAAGAGGATTGGCAGCGTCGCAACGGCTGGTTCGGCACGGTTTCAAATGGTGATCTGCGCAGAGTGCTGTCGCGCATCCGCAGACACGGCGCACTCACCATCCGCGACATCGAGGACGAGCCGGTGGAAAAAGACTACGCGTGGGCCAGCCGCAAGCCTTCCAAGCGTGTTCTGGAGCTGGCCTTCTACAAGGGTTTGGTGACGATTAGTCAGCGAGTCGGAATGCTGAAGACTTACGAGCTCATGACTCGCCATTTCGGTTGGAGCCGCCTGCCACGCGCGGCGACTGAAAGGGAAAATTGAATTACCTGCTCGATCGTGCCCTGCAATCGCAGGGGATCGTGAGTGTGGAATCGATCTGTCATCTGGACGCTCCGCGCAAGCCAGCGATGCGGCGTCTGCTGGAGTCACGAGTCCGTCGCAAGGAGCTGATCCCTGTGCAACTGGAAGGAGCGGGCCAATCGCTGCACTGGGCCCGGCCGGATACCCTCGATGCAATTCCCGGCCCAGCGCAGGAAGCGCAGGAACAGATTCATATCCTGTCCCCCTTCGACCCGCTGATCATCCAGCGCAAGCGATTCCGGCTCTTCTTCGATTACGAGTATCGCTTCGAAGCTTACGTTCCCAAGCACAAGCGGGTATTTGGCTATTTCGTTTGCCCGGTCCTGATCGGGGACCGGATCGTTGCCGCCCTCGACCTTAAAACCGACCGGTCGCGGAAACAACTTCTTGTGCAGCGCTGGCACTGGATCGGCCGGGGGTCCCGCGCCCATCGGCCGCAGGTGGAAGCCGCGTTGCACAAATTCGAGCAATTTCAGTTGGGGCGGAGTTAGACCGGATTGGACAAACAGAAATGATGAGCCCGGAGAGATTCGAACTTTATAAAGAAAAACTATGCTAAGGTACGTTCTCGAGCAGTCGCATTTCCTATGTGCAGTTAGTTCGACTGAATTTCTCTGTGTCCTCCGCGCCCTCTGTGGTTAAATCCCGATGTGAAGCTGAGAATTGCGTGGATTGGCAAGACGAAAGAGGCCGCCATCCAGTCATTGACTGAGGAATATCTGAAGCGGCTGTCGCGTTACGGCGATGTGCAAGGGATGGCGGTGCGAGATGAGTCAGCCCTGCTGAAGCTGGGCGGCCGCGAGGCACGGCCCACTCGACATACGCTGGTGTTGCTCGACAGTCGTGGGAAGCAGCTTTCCTCGGAAGAGTTCGCTGAGTTTCTTGGGAATCATCAAGATCGCAATCCTCTTCCACTGCTGTTCGCCGTGGGCCCCGCCAACGGATTCACCGAGGAAGCGCGGCAGGAAGCGAACTTGTTACTCTCTCTAGGAAAAATGACAGTTGCCCACGAACTGGCGCGAGTGGTATTGCTGGAACAACTTTACCGCGCGTTCACTATTTTGAAAGGACACCCTTACCACCTGGGACACTGAAAACGACACTGAAAACGACACTGAAAACCGCTCACGAAGTCAGACAGGTACCTTCGTGATGTTTTTCTTTCTCAGGGGGTAGTTTACAGTCGATGCCACGTTGTTCGCAGATGTTGATTGTTTAAGGAGCCCTCCCCCATGAAGAACCCTTTCGACGTACTTCGGATGAAAGAGCAGGAAATCCAGCGAGTCAAACAAGAAATAGAAGCGCTACGGCTCACCGCCAAGCTGCTCGGAGAAGAACCTCCTTCCACCGGCGACGGGAAAGTCGAGTTCCGCCAAGTCGTCAACATGCCCTAGAAAAGCCTCGAGCCTAGCTGCCAGCGTAGGCACGGCCTAGCCGTGTGCGGTTTCTGTCATGGGGTTAGCTATAGACGCCGGAGAATTCCTACACCCCTTGGGCTGACTTCTCAGTCAGTGAGGGCTATGCCCTGTGAACAGCAGTCACGACGAAAATTGACGCCGTGGAACCTGGGCAACCAGGCCGTGTTTCCATGACCGCAATTTCATTCACATAAGCGGAAGGCAAGGTGACCGCTTCTCTTGGAGAGTCGCAGGGATACCGTCATTCAGCCAAAATGGGCATATAATCGGGCCGGGACGGTGCCATGTCGGAACTTGAGAAGCGAGTAGAGGAGCGAATCGGGGTTCTTCCCAATTTTTTCCTCCTCGCACCTGAAACTCCCGAGATCACTGAGAAACTGTGGGGATTCGCACAAGCAGCCTACCTCGACAATCCTCTGCCCTCCGTTTTTAAGGAGCGTCTTTTCGTCAACCTCTCGCGCTTTTGCGCAGTCCGCTACTGCATTGCTCGTCATGTGGGTTTCTTGGTGGGGCTTGGCCGCCCCGCTGGCGATCCGACTGTGCGTACGCAAAGTGTCACAGACGTTGTTAAACTCCTTCAACGCCCTTTTCCACGCGGACAAGAACTTCAGTCTCGTCTCTCACTGTGCGCAGCCTGCCCCGCACCAATTGTTGAAATGCCGATGCCCGACACACAGATGGAAGATGCCATCTTTGTGTTGGCAGCGCATGTTTTCTTGACGACTTCTGACTATTTGTTGTGTCTTGACGCGCTGGCGCGGCTATTTGGTCCGGCTCGTCTTCAATACTTGCTGTTGTTCTTAGCGTTTGTCAGGGCAGCGCACTATTGGACTGAAACACATCCTGAACTCGCCTTGGAAGATGACATCAACAAGCTACTGGCAACACATGAAGCACTGGCGGATTGTATCCTTAATGACCCGGAGGCTAGAGACAGCATCAGCCAGTCACTCTTGAATGAGTTGCCAGCGTTACGCCTCAAGGCGGATAAAGCTGTTGGCTTGCTCTCCGCTATAGTGGACTCATCGGATGACGCCATCGTCAGCAAAACCCTGGACGGCGTCATAACCAGTTGGAACACTAGCGCAGAGCGGTTGTTTGGCTACACCGCCAGCGAAGCAATAGGCCAGCACATTTCGTTTATCATTCCGCTCAATCGTAGGGACGAAGAAACGGTCATCATCGAACGCATCAAGAAAGGCGAACGAATCGAACACTTCGACACCGTTCGCGTGCATAAAGACCACACGCCGCTCGATATTTCCCTCACGATTTCCCCTGTTCGGGACGCCAGCGGGAAGATTATCGGAGCGTCGAAAATTGCTCGCGACATCAGCCAACGCAAACGAACTGAGCGAGAGTTGCGTGAAAGCGAAGAGCGTTACCGAACATTGGCGGATGCCCTCGACACCCAGGTGCAGTTCCGTACTCAGGAACTTGAGAGAAGAAACTCGGAACTGCGCGAGCTTTCGGGGCGACTTCTGGAGTCTCAGGATGTGGAGCGGCGCCACATAGCACGCGAACTGCATGATAGTGCGGGGCAGACTTTGGCTGCGTTGGGCATGAGCCTTGCGCGGCTCGCGCAAGATGCTAAGCATAATCCTGATCAACTTGCCAAAGGCATCGAGGATGCCGAATGCTTGGTTCAGCATCTGACTCAAGAGATACGCACAACCTCCTATCTTCTGCATCCGCCCATGCTGGATGAAATCGGTCTTTCCTCAGCACTGAGTTGGTACGTGCAAGGTCTCGCGGAGCGCAGCAGTTTACAGATCGACTTGAAGGTTCCCGAGAACTTCGGAAGACTTCCCGCAGAAATGGAACTCCTCATATTCCGACTTGTTCAGGAAAGCTTGACGAACATTCATCGTCACTCGGGAAGCAAAACCGCACAGATTCGACTTGAGCGCGAAGAAAGAAAGGTCTACGTAGAAGTTGAAGACCAAGGAAATGGAATGTCCCCGGAACGACTGGCTGAGATTCAGTCCCAAGGCACGGGAGTGGGAATCAGGGGAATGCGCGAGCGTGTGCGCCATTTTCTCGGCGATTTGGTTATCGAATCCAACGATTCCGGTACGAAGATTTACGCGACTCTCCCTTTGAAGACATCACCTTCAACCCACAAGAACAACACGCAACAAAATGTAGCGTGAAAACCTAACGCCATGACGAGCCTTCGTTCGCATGCCCGCGTCAGGCCAGGGGGGAATTTTCACGGCATCTATGGCTGTCTTCAGGTTTTCTGTCATGCCGTGTCCCAAAATGGAAATGCCTTTCGATTTACCCCATCTTTTCTCTCGACTTTCATGCGCCATTCCAGTTAATCATGTAACTGTAGTATCAGCTTGAAGATAATGAAGGAGGCGGCTAACTCCTTATTCCGGAATATTTTGCATTTAAGTCCTTATAACTCAAAGATCTTGGTGGTTAGTCCGTCCCTAACCCCATGATTCCAAAAGATCAGGGGGGAGGGGGTGCCGGCTAACGAAAAAGTAAACAGTTCCGCCCCACCGGAAAGCGCAAAAATAAACTTGGTCAACGATTGTAGCCGCACGCCTCCGCACCCGTGCAATCGCCCGAAGCAAGGTACAATCAATCATCCCCAGTATGCAGGACATCCGTCGCGGTCTGATCATCGTCAACACCGGGCCCGGAAAGGGCAAGACTACGGCCGCCATGGGAACCGCGCTGCGGGCGGTTGGCCAGGGGATGCGGGTGCTGATGCTGCAATTCCTCAAGGGCTCGTGGCATTACGGCGAACTCGATGCCGTGCAGGCGTTTGGAGACAAGTTCATCATGAAGCAGATGGGTCGCGGCTTCGTGAAAGTGGGAACCGAGAAGCCTGATCCTGAAGATGTGAAAATGGTTGAAGATGCGTGGGCCGAGGCCGCGCGGGCGATCCACTCCGGCACCTGGGATTTGGTAATCCTTGACGAGATTAATTACGCCATCAGCTACGGTATGCTCGATCCAGCAAAGGTTGCCGAAAGTCTGAAGACCAAGCCGGAGATGGTTCATGTTATCTTGACCGGCAGGAATGCACACCCGACAATCGTCGAATTAGCCGACACGGTTACGGAAATGCGCCAGGTAAAGCATGCGTACGAGAAGGGTGTGATGGCCCAGCGAGGGATCGAATATTGAAATTTTGTAATTCTTATGACCTGGTTTAAGCGACAGTCCGGCGAACTGGATGCAACGGGCGAGAAGAAAGTCCGCACCGAAGGCTTGTGGGTGAAGTGTGAGCACTGCCGGCAGATCATCTGGAAAAAGGATCTGGAAGAGAATCTGAATGTTTGCCCGAAGTGCGACAAGCATTTTCGCATCGATGCCCGAACCCGTCTGGCGCAGCTTTTGGACGACAACCAGTACGAGGTTTTCGATGCCAACCTGGTTTCGACCGATCCGTTGAAGTTTGCTGACCTGAAGACCTACTCATCGCGACTGGAGCAGGCGCAGGCTGACACCGGACTCAAGGATGCCGTCATCAATGCGCGTGGCAAACTCAACGGGCGCCCGGTAATTGTCAGCGCCATGGAGTACTCCTTCATCGGCGGAAGCATGGGCGCGGTGGTAGGGGAAATGATCACGAGGGCCATCGAGCACGCGACGGAGAGCAAGGCTCCGATCATCATCGTTTCGGCTTCGGGTGGTGCACGCATGATGGAAGGCGTCATCAGCCTGATGCAACTGGCCAAGATTTCCGCCGCGCTAGCCCGGTTGGACGAAGCCAGAGTGCCCTACATCTCGGTGCTGACCGATCCAACTACGGGCGGCGTGACCGCTTCCTTCGCCATGCTGGGCGATTTGAACATCGCTGAACCAGGCGCGTTGATCGGATTCGCGGGGCCGCGCGTGATCGAGCAAACCATCCGGCAGAAGTTGCCCCAGGGCTTTCAACGCAGTGAGTTTCTGCTCGAGCATGGCATGCTCGACGCCGTGGTGCCCCGCAAGCAGTTGAAGCCGTATATTGGCCGGGCGCTGGAATTCATGGCCGCTGCCTAGCGTACAGCTCTCGGCCAGTTGCTTCTTACGCCATTCAGACTGCGTCTTTCTACGTTGAATGATGGATCATGGCAAACTCCGAATCGCAACCTGCAAACTGGTAATCTGATAGCTGATAGCTTCCAATGTCCTACGAAACCGCGGTTGCGCGCATGTACGCTCTTGGGTACGAACTGACGCAAACCCCGTCGCACAAGTTCGACCTGGCACACATGCGGGTGTTGCTGGAAGCTTTGAATCATCCGGAGCGGAAATTTCCCGGCATCCTGATTGCCGGTACGAACGGCAAGGGCTCGACGGCGGCTACGCTGGCCTCCATTCTTCGAGCCTCGGGCTTGCGCACCGGGCTGTATACATCGCCCCATCTGGTGCGAATCAATGAAAGGATTCGCATCAGCGGCACCGAAATCAGCGATGACGATTTCGCTTTGCTGCATGACGTGGTGGATCGCACGGCGGAGCGTTTGGTAGAAGAGGGCGAGTTGCCCTGGCATCCCAGTTTTTTCGAGATGCTGACCGCGATTGCGTTTGAATATTTCGCGCAACACAAAGTGGAGATCGCGGTGTTGGAAGTTGGTATGGGCGGGCGGCTCGACGCAACCAACGTAATTGAACCGCGAGTGAGCGTGATCACAGACATTTCGCTCGACCACCAGAAGTTCCTTGGCAACACGGTAGCCGAGATCGCGCGCGAGAAAGCGGGAATCATCCGTCCTGGTGGAGTCGTCGTGACCCTGCCGCAACAGCCGCAGGCCAACGACGTGATTGGAAATACGATTTTGGAATTGGGAGCGCAGGGCGTGAGCGCGGTGCCTTATGTGCCTCCGGTATCTCCGGGTAGCGATGAGTATCTGACGCGCACCCCCGAATCGGCCGCGGAGTGTCTGGCTTCACGTTATCCGCTACAGGTAATGGGGAAGCAGATCTTGGTGGAAACGCCTCTGGTGGGCCGGCATCAACTGCGAAACATTGCGCTGGCAATTACCACGGCGGAAGTTCTCAGCCATCAAGGATTTCCGGTTACACCTGAAGCGATCGAACGTGGCATTCGCGAAACCCGTTGGCCGGGACGCTTCCAGGTCATGCCGGCCCAGGGCACGGCGCCCGAATGCATATTCGACGTAGCCCATAACCCGGCAGGGGCGTGGGCGTTGCGGTCCACCCTATCCGCCTGCTATGAGGACCGGGCGCTCACGTTCGTATTTGGAGCGATGCGCGACAAAGCGATTGGCGAGATCACTGAGATCTTGTTTCCGCTCGCGGAGCGGGTCATTGCCACGAGGGCCGATAATCCGCGGTCTGCGACGCCGGACGAGATTCGAGAGGCAGCCGCGCGCACCGCAACCGACATCGAAGATGCTATAGACGTGGCTTCCGCGCTCGATCGAGCCCGTTCGCTGGCTGGTCCCCGGGGCATAGTAGTTATAACGGGTTCGATATACATTGTAGGAGAGGCCATGCGAGTCTTGGGGGTAAGGGTTTAGCCGTTCAAATGCAGGAAGTGCACACGTCCGCAGGCGAGCAGGAGCAGAGCGGTTCAAGGCTGTCGGCGAACGTCTCCTCAGACCGGTCAGCCGGGCTCGCTCTGAAAGACGAAATCTTCCCCGTCGCCGCAGATAAGAAATACGGCCGGCTTAGCCTCCTGCGCTCTTATTTCATCTTCGATCCTCTCATCTGGCTGTACACGGTTGTGCTCGGAATTGTCTCCATTCCAGCCTCTCTTTTCGGCGAGAAGACTCGCATCCTGCACGGCTTTGCGCGCTTCTGGTCGTGGCTGATTATGAAGACCATCCTTTCCCCAGTGAAGGTGACGGGCCTGGACAAGATCGACACATCGAAACCGCATGTTTACGCCGTGACCCATGCCTCGGCGCTGGATATTCCGGTGCTCTATGTTTATTTGCCATTCCAGTTCCGGATTCTGTTCAAGAAGGAATTGCTCTCCTACCCGATTGTCGGATGGCACCTGAGACGGTCGGGGCAGGTCTGCATTGATCAGCAAAAGCCGACAAAATCGATTGCGCATATCCGCTCGGCGGTAAAGAGTCTGCAGGCGGGGCTGCCGCTGGTGATTTTTCCTGAAGGCGGCCGCACTCCCGATGGCGAAATTAAGCCGTTTATGCCGGGAGCATTCTATCTGGCGATCAAGGCGCAAGTGGATATCGTGCCTATCGCGCTAGTCGGAACTTACGAACTGCTGCCCATGAATACCTTTCACGTGAAGTGCCGCCCGCTGGAGATGCGTTTGGGTGAGCCTATTCCAACCGCTGGATATACGTTGCGCGAGATGGAAGAGTTGTCGGCCAAAGTTCACCAAGCAATGGAAGGTCTGTATTACGGGGGCAAGGCTCAAGTAGGCCCGGACATCCCTGTCCGGGCTAGCTAGGATGCTGTCGATCCGGTCGGTCGACGAGGGCCTCCGCCTTACGCAACCCTGTGAACATAGACACATGGACTTCCGGAGCAGCCTATGACCAGTGGATGGGACGCTGGAGCCACCTGTTGGCAGATGAGTTTCTGAACTGGCTCTGTTTGCCCCCGAATTTGCGCTGGCTGGACGTTTGCTGTGGAAGCGGCGTACTCGCGGAAGCCATCGTCGAACGCTGCGCGCCTGCTCGAGTTGCGGGTATAGACGCATCCCTTCAGCAGATTGAATTTGCCCGCCTGCATCGCGCCCACCCTGCGGTCAACTTCGAGTGTGGAGATGCCATGGCTCTTCCTTTCGCTGGAGCCACCTTCGATGTGGCGGTCTGCGGGCTGGGCTTGAATTTCGTTGCGGAGCCCGAACGTGCCCTGCAGGAAATGCGCCGCGTTACGATTTCGGATGGCCTCATCGCAGTCTACGTTTGGGACTACGCCGAGGGAGCGCGTTTCCTCCGTCAGTTCTGGGATGCGGCCGCAGCCGTTGACCGCGAAGCGCTGGAATACGATCAGGCTCGGCGTTTTCCTCTGTGCAATCCCGAGGCGTTGGGCAAGCTTTTCGAGGGCGCTTGCATGAAGGAAGTGAGCGTTCGGGCCCTCAACGTCATCACCCGGTTCACAAGTTTCGATGACTACTGGCAACCATTTCTGACGGGACAAGGCTCCGCTCCCAGCTATCTTGCGACCCGCGATGAATCTACAAGGAGCGCGATGCAAGAGCGGCTGCATAGTTCGCTCACCACCGATGCCGAGGGAGCAATCGAGCTGCTTGCGCGAGCGTGGGCGATCCGCGGGCGGCGCTGAAGCCGTCGAGAATTCCTTGCTTCGACGGTAACAGTGTTCAAGGAAATTCTTTCGTAGAACCTGACATTTCTCCTTTCCTCCTTCATAATGCTCACCCGGAGGATCTGCATGAAATTTCGCGTCTTGTTATTCCTGTTGTCATTCCTATTTGTCATTCAAGCTCAAGCCGCTTCGAAACCCACCGTCGCCGAAGCCGAGCAGTTTATGAACCAAGCCGAGGCACGGCTGAATGAGATTGAAGTCAAGGCAGCTCGGGCCAGTTGGGTACAGGAAAACTTCATTACGGACGACACGCAAGCTTTGTCCGCCGATGCCCAGGATCAACTCACAGCCGCGACCACGGAGTTTATCGAACAATCCAAGCGTTTTGACGGCCTTTCACTCCCGCCCGAACTGGCTCGCAAATTCATGCTGCTACGGTTGTCACTGACCGCGCCCGCTCCAAAAGATCCAGCATTACGAAAGGAGATGACGCAGATCGCCGCTTCGCTCGATGCGGACTACGGAAAAGGAAAGTACTGCCGCAAGTCCGATGACTGCCTCGACATCACAGCGATCGAGCGGATCATGGGCGACAGCCGCGATCCCAACGAACTGAAAGACGTTTGGGTCGGATGGCACAAAGTCGGCGCTCCCATGCGCCAACGTTATGCGCGGTTTGTTCAGCTATCGAATCAGGGAGCTGAGGAGCTCGGCTTCAAGGACACGGGCGCACTTTGGCGCGCAGGCTACGACATGACTCCCGACCAATTCAGTGCCGAGGTCGAGCGGTTGTGGCAGCAGGTTCGTCCGCTTTATCTTTCTCTGCATACATATGTTCGGGCCCGTCTGGTGCAAAAGTACGGGCCGCAAGTGGTTCCTCCCGACGGACCAATTCCCGCGCACTTGCTTGGCAACCCCTGGGCCCAGGAGTGGGGCAACGTCTTCCCCATCCTCGGTCTGGATGAGAAGAGCCGCGGCTACGATCTGACCGCGTTGCTGCAAGCGAAGAATCTTGATGCCAAGGGTATGGTGCGCTACGGCGAAGGCTTCTACAAATCCTTGGGCTTCGCTCCGTTGCCCGATACGTTTTGGGTGCGCTCGCTCCTGACCAAGCCCCGCGATCGCGATGTAGTCTGCCATGCCAGCGCGTGGGATATCGATAACTTCGACGATCTGCGGGTCAAGATGTGTATCCAGATTCGCGATGTCGACTTCGTCACCATTCATCACGAGCTTGGACACAACATGTACCAGCGCGCCTACGAGAACCAGCCTTTCCTGTTTAAGAACGGCGCGAATGATGGCTTCCACGAGGCCATCGGCGACACTATCGCGCTGGCGATCACGCCCGAGTACTTGAAGACGATTGGACTCCTGGGAAAAGTGCCGTCGGCCGAGAGCGATATTCCGATATTGCTGAACCAGGCGCTCGACAAGGTGGCTTTTCTTCCCTTCGGCCTGATGATCGATCAATGGCGGTGGAAAGTTTTCTCCGGCGAAATCACTCCTGGCGATTACGACAAGGCCTGGTGGGATCTTCGATTGAAATATCAAGGCGTCGCGCCGCCGGTCGCGCGCAGCGAGGCCGATTTCGATCCCGGTGCAAAATATCACGTGCCCGCCAATGTGCCGTACACGCGGTACTTCCTCGCGCGGATTCTGCAGTTCCAGTTCTATCGCGCCTTGTGCCAGGCGTCGGGATACACCGGCCCACTCAATCGCTGCACCTTCTATGGCTCGAAAGAAGCCGGCGAGAAATTCAACAAGATGCTGGAGATGGGCCAGAGCAAGCCGTGGCCCGACGCATTGGAAGTGCTGACCGGACAGCGCCAGATGGACGCAACTGCGTTACTGGATTATTTCGCCCCACTCCAAAAATGGCTGGATGAGCAGAACAAAGGCCAGAAGGTAGGCTGGTAAAAACCGCGTACCCCGGACGGCTACCGTCCGGGGCTAGAGATCGGCCGAACCGCAGCGCGAACGCGCCGCCGGGCGGACCAGGGCGTCCGCCCCTACGCGCTTAGTTCCCGTTCAGCCACTCTTCGTAGGCCTTGAATGAGTACGGCCTGCCGAGAAAGTCGCTAACCATCTCGGCGGCTGGCTTGGTGCCGCTTGCCGCGAGAACTGTGTCGCGATACTTTCTTGCGACTATCGGATTGGTCAGGCCATCCGCCTTAAACTCTGTGAACATGTCCTTGGCAATCACCAGAGACCACATGTAAGTGTAGTAAACCGCCGAGTAGCCGTTGAGATGACCGAATGCGGCTTGCATGTGAGTATCTGGAACGTACTTGAAAGGTGTGTAACGTCCCTGCAGTTGGGCCAGCAGGGTAGTTGTGTCCAATCCTTGCGGGTTGCGGTTGTAATAATCGAGGCTGATGGCCGCGTAAAACATCTGCATGCGGACACCCAGAGCCCGCCCGAATTCATCCGCCGCCTCGGCTTTTTTTGCCAGCTCCGTCGGAATGGGCTCATTCGTCTTGTAATTGCGGGCGAAGGTCTGTAGAACGGCAGGATCTTTCGCCCACTCCTCGAACATCTGGGAGGGAGCTTCGATGAAGTCGTTTTCCAGATCGCCTGTGGCCCACTTCGTGTTTCCACGAAAAATTCCGTGCAGCAGATGTCCGTATTCATGGAAGAAGGTAATTACGTCGTCGCGTTCCATCAGGCCTGGACCATCGGTCGCTTGAGGAAAGTTACACACCAGCACATATTCCGGCAACCGGAACCCTTCCTTTCCGGTAGCCAGGTTGAACGTCGCATAGTGCTTGTATTTGTTGTCACGCGGGAACATGTCGAAATAAATCCGGCCAAGCAGTTTGTCGCCGTCGAACACGTCGTAAACCGCAACATCCGGATGCCAGACTTTAGCCGTGGTTACACGTTTGTAGGTGATCCCGTACATCCGGCTGGTGAGGTCGAGGATCCCTTGCAGAACGCGCCGGTATTCGAAGTACGGGCGCACTGCCTGAGAGTCGTAACCGTATTTCTCGATGGTCGCTTCGTGCAGGAAATGATGGTAGTTCCAAATGTCGACAGTCGTGGCGTTCGGTTCCTGTTTGCGTCTGTAGGCAAGCAGTTGGTCGTAATCGCGTTGGGAACCAGCCTGCGATGCCGCCGTAATCTTCTCGATGAAATCGGCCGCATTCTGCTTGGTGCCGACCATCTTATCTTCGGTGACGTAAGCCGCCCAATCGGAATAGCCCAAAACCGTGGCCAGTTCGTAACGCTTTTGCAGCAAGCGTGACAAAACCTCGATGTTCTTGGGGTAAGCGCGCTGATTGTAGAGGTCGTAGAAGGCCTTCTGAGCTGCCTCATTTGTCGCGTATTCGCGGAAGGGTATGTAATCGGTATTGTCGGTTTTGAGCGTCACTTTGCCGGAGGCGTCCGGCTTGTGGGCTTGCTTGAAGTCTTCCGGAAGGCCGTCCAACTGCGCCGGGTCCAGTTGCAACGTACGCACATCCGCGGGAATGTTCTGATCGAATTCCTGACCGATCTTCACCAACTCATCCTGTAGTTCCCGAATTTTCGCCCGGGTGGCATCATCGCGATCGACTCCGGCGCGGTGGTAATCCCGCAACGATGTCCGCAAGAAATAACTGCCAGCGCTATCCAGTTTGGAACCATCGAGCGAAGCGAGGACGTTGTACATGTCCTTATCGAGCGAAATGTCGGTGAGTAATTGGCTCGCCTCCTGCTCGCAGACCTGGGCCGCATCGCGAAATGGCTTTGCCGGATGCACCTGTTCGGCGAGACCCGAGCGCGCGGCTGCGTCAGTGGCAATCAGGATAGTCGTATCGAATGCCTGCAACGTCGCCATGGCATCACGCGGAGACTTGGTGGCCTTGATATCTGCGACTTGCTTCTTGGTCAAATCGAGATCGCTGTGGCACGATGCCAGGAACGATTCAGGCGTGCCCGCCAACAGACTGGAAGCGTCTGGGGCTGGCGTCTGCGCCTGAGCAGGAGCAGTTCCTGCAAAGAAGGCCAGCACGAATGCGAACAACAGCAAGGCAGCAGTTTTCTTATGAATCATCGTTATCCTTCCACTTGGGTTCGAACAAGGCGCGGGGGCCAATCTATATAGACGTAACAACCAGCAAGAGGTGAGGTCTGAGCGTAAATTCGAAGCGCAGAAACAGTCAAGCTCGGCTGAAACCACGTAGGCCCGGACGCCTCGTTCGGGCAGCGAGCGAAGCGAGCTCCATGCACCCTCGCGCGGCACGGCAGCGCTTCGCGCCGCCGGGCAGACGAGGGCGTCCGCCCCTACGTGCTTTATACTGAAGCTTATGGCGGACAACATTCATGTCAAACTCCCCGATGGGAGCATCAAAGAACTACCCAAGGGCGGCACTGCGCTCGATGTTGCTAAATCTATTGGCCAGCGATTGGCAGACGCTGCCGTCGTGGCAAAGACTAATGGCGACCTCATCGATCTCACTCGCCCGCTGGAAAAAGACACCGACCTTCGCATCCTAACCGACCGCGATCCCGAGGCGCTTGAGGTTTACCGGCATTCCTCCGCGCATCTGCTGGCGGCGGCCGTGCTCGAGCTTTTTCCCGAGACCAAGCTCGGACACGGTCCGGCTACCGAAGCCGGATTCTTCTACGATTTCTATCGCCCGACTCCTTTTACTCCGGAGGATTTGGAAAAGATCGAGAAAAAGATGCAGGAACTCGTCCAGCAGAACATTCCCTACGCACGCGAATTCCTGCCTCGCGAGCAGGGGCTTCAGGAATTCAAAAACGACGGCGACTTCATGAAGTGCCATTTCATCGAGCAATTCACCAAGCCCGATGAAAAGATTTCGATTTATCGCACCGGCAAGTTCACCGACTTCTGCCGCGGTCCGCACATTCCTTCGACCGGCAAGATCAAGGCTTTTAAGCTACTGAGCATCGCCGGCGCATATTGGCTGGGCAACGAGAAGAACCCGCAACTGCAGCGCATTTACGGGACTTCATTCTTCTCGAAGAAAGACCTCGATGACTTCCTGAACAAACAGGAAGAGGCCAAGAAGCGCGACCACCGTGTGCTGGGACAACAACTTGATCTGTTTTCCATTCAGGAGCTCGCCGGGCCGGGGCTGATCTTCTGGCATCCCAAGGGCGGCATCATCCGCAAAGAGATGGAAGACTGGATGCGCACCGAGTACATCAAGCGCGGCTATTCGCTTGTCTACACGCCGCACGTGGTGCGACGGCAGTTGTTCCATGTTTCCGGCCATGAAGGCTACTACTCGCAGAACATGTTCGATTCCATGGAGCTCGACGATGCGGAATACCGTCTGAAGCCCATGAACTGTCCAGGCCACATTCTGATTTACAAAGACTCGCTGAAGTCGTACCGCGATCTGCCGGTGCGCCTGGGTGAGTTGGGGACGGTCTATCGCTACGAGCGTTCCGGAGTGATGCATGGGCTGTTGCGGGTGCGTGGCTTCACTCAGGATGACTCCCACATCTTCTGCACCCCGGAACAGATCGAAAGCGAAATTGGGGGCTGCCTGGATTTCGCGCTCGAGGTACTGAAAGTCTTCGGCTTCGACCGGTACCAGACCGAGCTCTCCACCTGGGATCCAAATGACCGCAAGAATTTTCTGGGATCGGAAGATCAGTGGAACATGGCCAACCGCTCGCTCGAAAATGCGCTCAAGCAGCGGAATATCGAATACAAGGTGATCCCCGGCGAAGGGGCGTTTTATGGGCCGAAGATCGACATCAAGCTGGTGGACGCCATCGGGCGGCTATGGCAGCTTTCGACCGTCCAGGTCGACTTCAATCTGCCGCAGCGCTTTAACCTTGAATATGTCGCCGAAGATGGCACGCGCAAACAACCGGTGATGGTGCATCGCGCGCTGTTTGGATCGATCGAGCGCTTTTTCGGCGTGCTGATTGAGCACTACGCGGGCGCGTTCCCGGTCTGGCTGTCTCCTGTTCAAGCCGTGATGATTCCGATCGCCGAGCGCCATGTCGATTACGCGAATAAAGTTGCCGATCAACTCAAGGCCGTCGGCGTGCGCGTCGAAGTTGATGCCCGCAACGAAAAGATGAATGCCAAGATCCGCGAGCACGCCATGCAAAAAGTGCCGTTCCTGTTGGTCGTCGGCGACAAAGAAGCCGAAGCCGGCAAAGTCAACGTCCGCACTCGTGGCAGAGAAAAGACCGAAGACATGCCGGCCGCCGAGTTCGTAGAGAAGATCAAGAAGGTCATCGCCGAAAAGAGCGCGACTATCTAGCGGCTCTGTAGCTGTTGTCATCCCGAGCGAAGCGAGGGATCTGGCTTCTTCGCGGGGTTGGCAGAAACCCAGATTCCTCGTCGCTTCGCTTCTCGGAATGACGGGTGTTGGTTAATAAGCTATAGCGGTTCAGCTTGCATTAAGTGGTCCCTAATCGCTGGTGGAGTCGATGATGCCATCTGATTTTTCAAAAAAGCGCGTCGCCGTCCTGGGCGCGGGAAAGATGGGCGGGATCCTGCTCAAAGCGCTTCTGGAAAAACAATTGTTTTCCAGCAAGACCACAGTCGCCACCGCCCAGCATGATGAGAAAGCTCGCAGCCTTAGTAAGAAGCTGGGGATTCCGGTAACCACCGATAACCGGGCTGCGGCACGCAACGCGGACATCATTCTGCTATGCGTGAAGCCGCAGGTTGTCGACCAGGTCGTCGAGCAAATTCGCCCCAGTGTTACTAAGAACCAGATCATCATCTCGGTGGCCGCTTCCGTTCCGACCAGTCGGATCGAGCGCGTTTTGAAACGCGCGGTGCCGGTGGTCCGTGCCATGCCCAATACGCCTTGCGTTGTCGGCTGTGGCATGACCGCCTTGTGCAAGGGAAAGTTCGCCACGGCGCAACATCTGGAGATCGCAAGCACGCTGTTCGGAGTCGTTGGCAGGACGGTTGTCGTCGACGAAAAATTGATGGACGCCGTGACCGGGTTGTCCGCGAGCGGGCCGGCGTACATTTACATTATTTTGGAATCCCTCGCGGAAGCGGGCGTGAAAGTCGGCTTACCTCGCGACGTTGCAACGCTTCTGGCGGCGCAAACCACATTAGGAGCGGCGACCGTGGTGCTCGAAACCGGCGAGCATCCCGCACAACTCAAGGACACGGTGACCACCCCGGCTGGCTGCACCATCGATGGCATTCTGGAACTCGAAGAAGGTAAGCTGCGGGTCACGCTGATCAAAGCCGTAGTGAAGGCGGCGCAGCGAGCCAAAGAACTTGCCAACGGCTGAGCTAGAATCGGTCCGTGATCATCGGCGTGATCTCCGACACTCATGGCCTGCTGCGCCCTGAAGCTCTCGCCGCATTGCAAGGCTCCGATTACATCATCCATGCCGGCGACATCGGCGATCCGCAGATTCTCGACAAATTGGTCGCGATTGCGCCACTAACTGCCGTGCGGGGCAACGTTGACCACGGCGCATGGACTCGGAAAATCCCTGCCACCAATGTTCTTGAGATCGGCGAGATATCCATCTACGTGTTACACAATCTTCAGGAACTCGACTTGAAACCGGAAGCGGCGAAATTCGCGGTGGTGGTCTACGGGCATAGCCACGTTCCCAAGCAAGAAGTGAAAAACGGCGTACTCTACTTCAATCCCGGAAGCGCGGGGCCACGACGCTTCAAGCTACCGGTAAGTGTGGGACGCATGACCATCGAAGATGGCAGAATCGATTCCGAGATTCTTCTGCTCGAAAAAACCACGTAGGCCCAACCTCGTCCGGGCAGTGAGCGAAGGCTCACAAGGTTTCGAGTCGGCTACAATCCCACTAGTGTCAATCGATTTTCAGATCGAGGCTCGCTCCGGTCTAGCCCGCGCGTGCCGCCTGATGACGCCTCACGGAGAAGTCGAAACCCCAGTTTTTATGCCGGTAGGAACGCTGGCTTCGGTCAAGGGCGTCTCGCAGGACATTCTTGAGGAGCTGGGCGTCCAAATACTTCTGGGAAACACTTATCACCTCTACCTGAGGCCGGGAGTCGAGCAAGTCCGGAAATTAGGCGGACTGCATCGCTTCATGGCATGGCCGCGGGCGATTCTTACGGATTCTGGCGGCTTCCAGGTTTTCAGCCTGACCGATCTGCGCAAAGTCACAGAAGAGGGCGTGACGTTCCGTTCGCATCTGGATGGGTCTTCGCATTTCTTCAGCCCAGAGAGCGCGATGGACGCGCAAATTGGCCTGGGCGCCGACATAATCATGGCGTTTGATGAATGCACTGAATACCCGGCCGATCGGGAGCGGATGCGGGCGTCGATGGAGCTAACGTTGCGCTGGGCTGAGAGAAGCAAGAGGCATTTCGAGGAGCACAAACTGGAAGTCCCGTGGCGTCTAGCTTCAGGCGACGGGCTTCGGGCGGAAGCGACTCAGGCCCTATTCGGCATCGTGCAAGGTGGGATGGACCTTCAACTGCGAAAAGAATCCGCCGAGCGGACTATCGAAATCGGTTTTCCTGGTTACGCCATCGGCGGGCTTAGCGTGGGTGAACCGCGGGCGCTGACCCGTGACATCGTCGAGTCTACACTCGAACACTTGCCCGCGGACAAGCCGCGCTACCTCATGGGTGTCGGCACGCCTGAGGAGATCGTCGAATACGCTAATCTTGGCATCGACATGATGGATTGCGTCCTGCCCACACGAGCGGCCCGGCACGGGTTGCTGTTTACGTCAGAAGGCAAGATCTCAATCAAACAGGCTCGGTACGCGGGCGACGAAGCTTCGCTCGACCCAAATTGTGGCTGCCGGGTGTGCCAGCGCTACTCTCGAGCCTATTTGCGGCATCTTTATGCCTCGAACGAGGTTTTGGCCCAGGTCTTAAATACCGTCCACAATCTGAGCTTCTACCTTGACACTATGCGGTCGGTGCGTCATTCTATTTTACTTGGGAAAGGGACTGGTTCTTCGTGTGTCCAGTCTCGACCGAAACCATAGCTCGGCATCCCCGGTTCGTGTCCGAAGCTGAAGGAATCTCCGGCCTCATAGCGCGAGAACTCCAGCGGTAAAATTGCATACGGCGATTGCGCCCGCAGGCGTAGTTCCGGATTATTTGGTAACGACGGATTTCTAGTCTTCTTATGAGTGTTCAGCAATTATTGGCCGTACAACTAGGCAGTGGTTCGGCAGGATGGCTGGGGTTTGCCCCGCTCATCTTTATTTTCGCCATTTTCTATTTCCTGCTCATCATGCCGCAGCAGCGGCGCCAGAAGAAGTGGCAGGCCATGCTGAACGACTTGAAAACCGGGGACAAGGTGGTAACCACCGGAGGCCTGCGAGGCACGATCGTTGCGCTCAAGGATGAGTACATCCACCTCCGGGTTCCTCCGGACAATTTGCGACTTGAAGTGACCCGGGGCTCGGTAGCGTCGGTGACTACGGCCGACGACGCGACGAAGTGAGATTTGGGATTTTAAATTTGGGGCAGTCGGAAGTCATTTTTCATGAATAAGAACTTGGGCTGGAAACTTATCATTATTGTCGCCACGCTGTTGTTCTTCGTGTTCGGCATTTTTGGCCCGCCGGACAATTGGTCGGGCGGACCCCTCACTGCATTGCAGAACCGCATTCACCTCGGACTCGACCTGAAGGGCGGCACTCACCTGATCCTGCAAGTGCAGGTGAATGACGCCGTCAATGTAGATTCGGACAACGCGGTCGAACGTCTGAAGGCCGATTTGCGGGCTCGCAAGATCAACTACACCGAGATCGTCAAACCCGATGCGGCCAACAATCCCGACAAGATTGTGCTGAAAGGTGTTCCTCCAGAATCCCGGTCGGACTTGCTCACCATCGTGCAAGATCGCCTTCCCGAGTATCAGCTAACCTCGGGCGCGGATAACGCATGGACTGTTTCCATGAAGCCGCAGTCCCTCGCCGACCTCAAAAATCGCGCCGTGACCCAGGCGATTGAGACCATCCGAAATCGCATTGACCAACTGGGTGTGAGCGAACCTATCATCGAAGAGCACGGGCTTGGGCAATACCAGATCCTGGTGCAATTGCCGGGCGTGGACGATCCCGCGCGGGTCAAGGACATCATGCAGTCGACCGCGATGCTCGAGATCCGGCAATCTTTCGGCGGTCCTTACCCCAGCGAGCAAGCAGCCTTGCAGGATAAAGGCGGAGTCTTGCCGCCGGATCAGATGTTGGTTCCCGGCGGGCACAGCATGGGATCGACCGATGGTGGGCAGACCTGGTACCTGATTTCGCGCGCATCGGCAGTGACGGGCCGCGACCTGCGCACGGCTGACCAGTCTCGCGACGAGAACGGACAGCCTTCGGTCAGTTTCACTCTCACGGGCGAGGGTGGCCGTCGTTTCGCCGCCTTCACCGGCGCCCATGTCGGCGACAATCTCGCCGTC